>ERZ1035001.159-NODE-159-length-42934-cov-245.711817_pt1 | contig 42934 bp, 60 predicted proteins | sample MGYA00520685_ERZ1035001 | MGnify/ENA primary metagenome ERZ1035001 (study PRJEB33766, sample SAMN09781749) | gut metagenome | biome: gut microbiome | host: Homo sapiens | place: Madagascar | study: EMG produced TPA metagenomics assembly of the PRJNA485056 data... | reverse complement strand
CCTGTGGCAGATGCCGCGCCATGCTCGCCTGTAGCAGATGCCGCGCCCTGCCAGCCTGTAGCAGATGCCGCGCCCTGCTCGCCTGTAGCAGATGCCGCGCCCTGCCAGCCTGTGGCAGATGCCGCGCCCTGCGGGCCTGTAGCAGATGCCGCGCCCCGCGGGCCTGTAGCAGATGCCGCGCCCCGCCAGCCTGTAGCAGATGCCGCGCCCCGCTCGCCTGTGGCAGATGCCGCGCCATGCTCGCCTGTAGCAGATGCCGCGCCCTGCCAGCCTGTAGCAGATGCCGCGCCCTGCTCGCCTGTAGCAGATGCCGCGCCCCGCGTGCCTGTAGCATGTTCGGAGTTTTCCGGGATGGATTTCTCCATCGCGTACTCAACGGCAGCTTTTACAAGCCCAGCAATTCCGATTTCTGCTTTCACAGCAATCTTTTTACCGCAGCGCTTGCTATCTTCGCTGCTTTTCTTGTCGCTCACCTCGTCCAAATCCACCTCACAGTAGCGGCTCATATTGCCGGGGGCGTAGTAGGTAAACACATCAAGAGGGTACTCGCAGGCGTGGAAGCCTTTCTCGCACAGTTCGGCGGTGGGTTCCTCGTAGGTTTTGCCGATTTCGTACTGGAAATCGCGGCATTTGAGGTCTTTGTCAAAGCCTTTATACATTTTCATGGCGAGAAACCTCCTTGAAATACAGCCCGCACAACAGATTTAGCGCCAGCAGGGCGACGATGGTGGCGGGGATGTTGAGAGAGCCAAGCGCAGCCAGCAGCAGCACCAAATCTGCGGCGATTGCCAGCTTGACGGCGGCGCGTTTCAGTGATAGAATACAGTTAGAGCTTTTTGCGATGCTCTGCTTTTTTGCCGTTCCGGTGGTGGTGCACCGGGGCGGCGTTTTTGTTTTGGTCATCATTCTTTGATTTCCTCCCATTTAAAGCGGCCCTTGCCGCTGTTTCTCCACTGCCCAAGGCCGCGCTTTGTGCCATAGTCGAGGCACTCACGAACCATGTCTTCAAGCTTAGGGTCGAGACATTCGATTTCAAATTCTGCTGTTGCACCTGCGGGAACGCACTCCGACTTCGCGATGCTGACGCGTTCGCCCATCGGGGTCTGTGCCCGCAGGGGGCGCTCGCAGTAGTCCATCTTCATGCCGTGCAGGTCGTAGGGAATCTCGCGGGGGTAGACGAAAATCAAGCCGTCGATGGCCTGTTTATATGCCTTGATGGCTGCGCAAGCCTTGCCGCCTGCATAGCCAGCCTTGCCAGCTTTTGCAAGCATTTTGCAGGAATCCTTGAACATGCCTTTCACCTGATAGTCATACAGGAACGGCGTTCCGTCGGCGGTTTTGGGAAAGACGGTGACGCGGTCTTCGGCGTTCTGGGCCTTGATGTTGTCCACCTCTTCGGCGGTAAGGTCGCCGGTGGGGGCCTTGCTGGCAATGTAGGTTGCGAGAAGTTCTTCATTGCTGGGGCTGCTGCCGAGAACTTCTTCTAATAGGGTGATTTTTACTTTCATGGTGGTTGTCTCCTTTTTAAATAAAATCGGTTGCTTTTCTGTGCCTTCGCGTAGAATCTCAGTGCTGTGCCTCTGCCTTGAGAAGCTGTTCTGAACTATGCCATTGCTTTGCAAAACCTCGCTTTCTTTGCCATCGCCATGCGATGCAAAGCGCTGCCCTGCTTCGCCTTTGCTGTGCTATGCACTGCCATCGCAATACATTGCTATTCCTTATCTTCGCCGAGCAAACTGTGCCGTTGCTGTGCGCCGCGCTACTTGACCATGCGTTTCCATCGCCTTGACAATCTTTGCTTTGCCCTCACCATGCGGCTCTATGCCTTTGCTTCGCGCTGCCCTGCTTCGCCGATGCGAAACGCTGCGAAGCCGTTGCCATGCGCGGCGAGGCAAATCGTCGCAACGCCGTTGCGGTCAGTCAACTGATTAGGCTTGCGATTTGCTCGCAGGTCATGTCGCGGATGCTGCCATAGTGCAGCCAAACCCAGGAACGAGAGCGGCCGAGAATCTTTGCAACCTTGGTGGGGCCGAAAAGCATCTCGCCGGGGTAGAGCTCGGCAGCGCGGGCGCGGACGGTGACAAGGGTGTCACGGTATAGGGGCTTTTCGCGTGGCATGGGGTTACTCCTTTCTTAAAAGTTCGTCTACGGTGCAGTTGTAGAGCTTGGCGAGGGCGGGCAGCTTGCCGATTGCGGGGTTGGTGACGCCGGTCTCCCAAAAATAAACCGTTGCGTCAGAAACGCCCATCGCGTCCATGACCTGCTTGACCGTGAGGCCCGCTTTTTCGCGCAGGCGCTTGTACTGCGTGTATTCTTTCATGAGAACACCTCCTTAAACTTAGTTTTGTATCTTGACAACTAAGCGGAGATTAGTTATTATTGAATTGCAAGAACAATAATTTTCTAAAGGCCGCATATTTTGTGGGCTTAGCTTTTGCTTTGCCCGTCAAGCTATGTTTCTATTATAACTAAGTTTGCTAAGAATGTAAAGAGGAAACTTAGAAATAATAGTAAAATAGCATTTTGCACAAATAAGGAGCGTGGCGAAATGCGAACAATAGACAAAATCAACTATTATTTAGCGAAACAACAAAAGAATGGTTCTGATTTGTGTGAATATTTGGGCGTTAGCAGTGGCGTATACAGTCAGTGGAACACTGGAAGAACAAACCCACGCAAATCTAAAATGCCTGTAATCGCGGAATATCTAGGCGTTAATGTGGAAGATATTCAAGGCGAGGATGAAACGAAAAAAGAAAACCCCACCAGCGTTGCCGCTGATGGGGTGGATGAACTTGATAAAGAGGCGCTGGACATTATGCACCAGTTACCGCCGGAGAAGCAGGCGGCAGCGTTGGCGATGCTGCGAGGGCTTTTAGGTAATTGATGTAGGCTGCCTTATCCGGCAACTGATGAAGCATGGCGATAAATTCCTGATCGCTGATTTCCTGCATGGTCGTTCTCCTTTTTATATGTAGCCGTTGTTTATGAAAACAACTATACACTACTTACGGTTGTAATTCAAGTAGTAAATTGCACAAAAACGTGCGGGAGCGTTTTACAATCCGGTTTTTGGGACGTTTTCGGCGGCCATGCTTGGGCGGCAGCTGCGGGCGAATGATAACGGACACTGTTGAAACCTCCCTTATAATGTAGTTGATATTTACAGTATAGGGGAGAGCCAAAGCGAAAAAGCGCGAAATGGCGCGGGGATTTAGCAGATTGAACAAAGGCGGCGAAACTGTGGATAAAATTGTATTTTGGCGGGATGATACGAACGACCATTATATACATGAAAGCCCTGCGTGCCCGGAACTGCGCCACGCGCCGAGAGTAAAAAGCGGAACGCTGGATGTTGCGCGGAAGCTGGGGCGGAATGAACGATGCCCATATTGTAAAAATGGCGTAGTAGTAGAATATAGTGCGGATAACGCATTAGCACCTAAAGGTGAGCCGCGCATGATGCGGGTGAATTATGCGGTACTTATGGCATTGGCCGCAGCGTGCTTTGTGTGGGTTGTGTGCTATGGCTATTTTGATACGCAAGTAAAAATAGATACAAGAGCCATCTACAATCAGGGATACGAGGCTGCCCAAGAGAAAGCCGATGAGGCGGCAGATGAGCAATATCGGGCCGGGTATGATGCCGGGAAGAAAAGCGGCTATGACTACGGCCAAAAAGAGGGCTACAACAGCGGATATACAACAGGGTATTCTGCCGGAAAAAGTACGGCAAATTCAGCCGTTGATTATAACAGGGGCTACGACACAGGCTATAAGGTAGGAGTAGCCGAAGGGAAAAAGTCGGTTGATACCAGCGCGGCGTATAACAACGGATATAGTCAAGGATACAGCGACGGCGCGGCAAGCGCTGGGCAGTCATATCAAACCGAACAGACAACCAGCTACACGGTTTATATTACAGCGACGGGCAGCAAATATCATTCTTATGGATGTTCGTATTTACGGAATAGCTGCTATTCTATTGATATAAACGATGCCATTGCGCAAGGCTACACGCCTTGCAGCCGGTGTAATCCGTAGAAATAAAAAAAGCCCCTGCCGGTGGGACGAGCACCGACAAGGGAAAAGGGTTGTCGACATAAGCCGACAGCCCTATTATATATAACTGAAATGGGGTTGTCAACATGAGAAAAAATTTAGCCGATGGGCTGATACTGCGCAAGGATGGGCGGTATCAGCGAAAAGAAATGATTGGGGAAAAGTGGAAAACTTTCTCCGGCAAGACACCTGCGGATGTCTGGGGAAAAATCCGGGCGGCGCAGGACGAACAGGCCGAGCTTGAACGCCAGCAGGAAGAACGGAAGAACGCGGGGGAGTTGTTCGCGGTGATCGCCGACGAATACAGGGCCGTTGTGGAAGGCATGAAGGACGGCACGAAGCGCAGTTATCTACCGTCGATAGCCAGGGCGAAAGATGCGTTCGGCGAGTATCGAATGCGGGAAATTCAGCCCTATATGATCGCGGAGTTTCTGCGCGGGCCGGAAATGGCAGGCCGCGCCGCTACGACAGTGAGCAACCAGAAAACTGTTATCAACAACATCTATCAGTATTGGATAGACAGCCCCAAGTGGCGCGGGGACTGGAACCCGGCGGTACAGACGAAGATGCCGCGCGGGCTGCCGAAACATAAGCGAAAGCCGCCCACAGAAGCAGAAGTGCAAATTGTGAAGGACAATTATTTAGACCCGGATGCACTGCTTCCGGTGGCCTATCTGTGCACGGGAGAGCGGCGCGGCGAAATGTGCGCTATACAGTTGAAAGATATAGATTTTGAGAAAAACACAATCCGCATTTATAAAACTGTGACCCACAAGGGCAACGAGCCGGAGATTCACGACTACACAAAAACTCCGGCGGGCGTGCGGGAAGTGCCGTTGCTGTCGATGCTGCGGGAGGCGTTGCAGCCAGTGCGGAAGATGCCGAAAGACACCTACATCGTGGGCCTGGATACAAAGCCGATAACCAGAAAGGGATATGATGTGCTCTGGGCGCGGTTCTGGCGGAAGTACGGCATGGCCGAAGCAATACCGAAAACCAAGCAGGCCCACCGGCGCGGCAGAGTTGAAACGGTAAAATATACCGTGTGGAAGGTGCCGGTCTGCGGCCATCAGTTCCGGCATGAGTATGTCTGTATGTTGGCGATGGGTGGCGTGCCGGAGGAAATAGCCGTACAGCTGGTAGGCCACGCCAACGCGAAGATGATTCATGATGTCTATTTATCGATTAAACCGAAGATGATAGAGGACGCGAGGCAAAAATTGGAGAGTGTCCTTTAAATCGGATTTGTGAAAGTTTTAAATTTTAGACCCGGTGCGAAAAAGGTGCGTATGCACAAAAAGCTACAGTGTATCGAGGAATGAAACGAGTTCGAGACTCGTATCCCGCTCCAAAATGAATATTGGCGATGAGCCGAGAAAAAGCAGCTAAACGACGTTGTTTAGCTGCTTTTTCTATGTTCTGAAACGTTCAAAAATGCTTAAAAATGAATATTTTTTCTGGTGCATTCATGGTGCGAACACGTTTTGCAATCCCCATTATGGGGATTTTGGTGCGAATTTGGTGCAAAAAAAATACCAGCGGGAAGCTCCCGCTGGGGTAGAATGTTTTAACAAATATCGAAATCAACAATCTGAATGGCGTCCTCAAATTCTTGGGATGCCTCGTCGAGGCTGTCAAGGTCGATGCCGTCGGCCTGGAAAGCGTAGACGGGGCGCAGCGTGCAGTCCGTGCCGGGCTTAACGCCGTAGCCGGTATCATATTTGAAGTCTTTGCATTCCCAGCTGTCCAAATATTCCTCGCCGTTCCAGCCGTCGGCGGCGTAGTAGTGGCCGTTAAGAAGATAGACAGGAATGCGAGATTCAAAGAAAAAACCAACGTGTTCAATGGGCTTTGTCATGGTGGAAACCTCCTATTTTTATTTGTTCTTAGTGTAGCACATGGCGGGCCGATATTCAATCGTAGATTTCATTGAACCAAAGAGGGCCGAAGCGGTAGGAGATCACATAGGACGGATGCAAACGGGCGCTGTCGGAGGTGGAGACCAGGCGGGCGCTCAACATGGTAGCGCTGCGGTCAGGATGACGGCTAGAATAAATTTCTTCATGATGGTTACTCCTTATTTGCCCGGCGGATGATCTCGGCCAGGATTTTGTGACGGTTGGCAGGGGTTGCAGGCAGCACCCAATCGAAGTCAAGAACCATTCGCGGCTCGGTTGGGTGGCGTTTCTCGGTGGGGTTGTATCGGCCCCAGCATCCGGCGGAGTTGGTGGCGTACACGTCGACAACCCAGTAAGAGGGCAGAGGGGCGGGGGTATATCCTGCCTTGTGCCAGATGTTCGGCAAGCTGTACTTGCTGCCGTCGTTGGTGCAGGCGGTAAACTCCACACCGATGCGCTCGCCGCGCGGTGTGGTGCCGTCCAGCTCGTACAGGGTGCGGGTGGCGGCGCGGTGGTCGATGCTTTTAATTCCGGTGATCATGGTTTTTAGCTCCTTTCTGCGCGGTGGTTCCAGAGGTCGGCGACGTCGATGCGCTGCACGGCCCAGCCTGGGTCAATGGTTGCGTTGCAGTGGTTGCAGCAGACGCGCCAGCGGTCGCCGGTCTGGGTCTCGTACTGCTCATAGCGGATTCTCTCTTCGCCGCAGAAGGGGCAGGGTAGAAGCGCCAAATCACAGTAGGGGGATGGAACGAAAACATTCTTTATTTTTTCCATTGTGTTGTACTCCTTTTCTGTTTTAGGATATGGGGCGGGGCTGCTGGTAGCTGTGCAGCCCTGCGAGAGTGTCAGCGGTGGACAAGTCCGAAATAGTAGTGCCGGAGGCCATGACGAATAAAAGCCATATACAGTTGCCCTTGCGCGTCGCTGCTGTGTGGCTCGCCCATCAAGAAGCCCTGTGTGTGGCCGTCGCGGCGCAGGTCGCGCGGCAGGCTGTACGGCGGCATGCAGTTATAAAATTCGTCGTACACATCGGCTGTAATTGATTGGCCGGGGCGGGCCTTGAAACTGTGATCGCGTTCCCAGTCCTGCCGGGTGTAGGTGTCGGCGGTGGGCCGGTCGGCGGCTAGGTCGCAGTAGTGGTTGAACATCAGGCGGGCGTCCTCCGGGTCGTGGGTGTGGTAGCACTCGATTTCCAAACCATCGGGGTACATGGCCATAACTTCAATATAGCCATATTCGGCGGTGAGGTCTGCCGCGTCGATGATAATGCGGCGGCCGTTCCAGGTGGTTTCGGTGTGGTGTAGGGTTTTCATGGGGTGGGCCTCCTTAATAGATGATTGTTGTCTTGATGATGCTGATACCGGCGGCGCGGTAGCTGGCAAGCAGGGAGTCAACGCCGCCAGCCTGATGTACGTCGGCGGCGTTGTAGGCCGTTGCGCCGACCTGGCCGGGGGTTCCGTTGTCGTGGATGATGGTTAGTTCTTTCATGGTGTGAATCTCCTTTTTGGTTTTGTAATGGGGTAGGGTCGCTTTACTGTGCGGCCCTGGAAGGTATCAGGCGGGGATGGTTTCGCGGTTGCGGGTCTGGTAGCTGGTGCCGTTGTACTTCTGGTAGATCTCTTCATAAGATGCGCGGCGGTTGCGGCGGCTGGTGTCGCCGGTGGGGTGCCAGTAGTATCTACAGCGGTTAGCCGACCAGCGAAAACCGAGCTTCTCGAGGGTGTGCAGCCACTTGTGGTTTGTGTCGGCCCAAATCCAGGAGCCGACCACGTCAAACTGTAAACCGGGGCACTTGGCGAGTTCTTCGGCCATCTTGGCGGTTTCTGCATCCTGTGCGGCTTTGGCGGCGTCCTGCGCGGCCTTGTTCTGCTGGTACTGCTGGCGGCCTTGCTTGGCCTGTTCGGAACAGAAGCGGGGGAGCGTGGGTTTCAGCTCGTCCCACTCGGCGTTGATCTCCTGCATATCGGAGACGCTGCCGCCGTGGTCGGGGTGGTGCTTGGTGGCAAGGTCACGATACATCGCAGTGCCTTCGGTGATGGTGCTGGGGCGGGGGGAGAACCATTTATAGGTTTTATATGTGGTAGTCATGTTGCTTCCTCCTGTGGGGCCGCTGGGCGGCTGATCTTGTTTCGATGACTTTAGTATATCACCGTTAACGGTTATTGTCTATTGACAAATTGCACAACGTTAACGGTTATTTTGTGGTGATTTTGTACGTTTACGGTTATGGGGCATAGTGCTATAATAAGGTGGGAGGTGATATCATGGCGGTATCAGAGGCGCACAGCAGAGCAAGCGTAAAATATAATAAAGCTAGGGATAATATAATGATTCGTCCGACTAAAGAGGACGGCGCGGAAATTCGGCAGGCAGCAGCAGCAGCCGGGCAGAGCGTACAGGGCTACATCTTGGAAGCCTGCGCGGAAAAGATGCAGCGAGAAAACAACAAACAGGAGTAAACCCTTGACAAAATCGCACTAAAGTAGTAAAATGTGTATAATGAGCGAACCCGCGAGGAAGCGAGCTTCCGCGGCGAGGCTCACTCATTATACAGTTTTAACGTTTCAACGCGAAAAATTAGGTTTGTGGCGTCCAGGCTTCGGCTTGGGCGCTTTTTTTGTTGCTTTTAAGGTAAGGAGGGCGGCAACATGGCAGAAAAGAAGGCGGCGCAGGCCGTCCAGCTTGGAGAAGTGACCCGAAAGGCAATTGCAGGAGTTGAGAAGGCCAGACAAGCAGCAGAACGCGGAGAACTCGTAGACAAGCGCGGCAACAGGATGAACCCAGCCAGCATTGCGAATCTACGACCAGGTACAGCAATAAAGGATATGGAACCAGAGCGGAAGCGGGAAATTCAGCAGGCAGGGCAGAAGGCAAGCGTTGAAGCCCAGAAGAAGCGCCGAACCATTAAGGAAATATATAGCGATCTGCTGCAGCAGCCGGACAGCGTGGAAGGGCTGGAAGATGAGGAACTAGCACAGACTGTACAAGAGATGGCACAGCAGAGGGGAAAGCCAATAACTTTGTACGAATCAATCGCAGTCGCGATGGCGGCGAAGGCGAAGGCCGGAGACGTTAAGGCTGCAGTGTTCGTGCGGGATTCTGCGGGAGATAAACCGGCCGATCAGATGGAAATTACAGCCGAGACAATGACTGACGCGGATAGAAAAATGTTGCAGAACATCCAACAGCGGATGCAAAAGAACGATGCAACGTGAAATGGATGTTCGCTAAATAAGTATTTAGCGAAATAGGCTGCTGCTCCGGCATGAGAAAAGCGGGAAAGCGGGAAAGCCTGCTGGCTGCTGGCATCAAGGAGGGGGCGGGGGTCTATTTTTTTTAGCGGTAGATTCCGAACCGGGAGCCCGGCAGGGTAGGGGGTGGGGGTATCCCCCCCTATGAGGGCGGCCCGGGGGCGTACGAAGAGCGCGGCCCAGTACGAATATGTTAGTTCCCCCAGCGCATTCAAAAATAAAATTTAAGAGGTGTGAGCAATGGAGCGGCAAAAATACAACGCCGACAACAGCGGACCAGTTGGAGAACGAGGCCCTGCGTGGTACGATGACTACACCATAGAAGAACTTTTGGAAAGAATCATCGGTGACGCTTATGCACTTGGTAACAAAATCGGGCATCCCCCCTATGCGAGAACTGGTGCAAAAAATGCAAGGGTTCCCCCAAAAATAAAATTTTAAAATTTTGAGTATCCCGGTGCGGAGACAGTACCTCCTACTGCTTATGGGACTAGGGCCGTCCGCTTCAAGACCCATCGGCCACAATACAAAGCGTTCTGCTACGGCAGGGCGCTTTTTTATTTGCAATCATAGCTTAATTGGTAAAGCCCTATCTCGAGGGGGAGTTATCGGTTCAAATCCGGTTGATTGCACCAATGCCGATGATACAGGTAACATATCCTGCCTGGACGCTGGACAGGAGTTCCCCGTTAGGCAACCGCCATGCGCCTACTGACAGTGCGTACCATGTGGCGGGTTCTGAACAGGCCTTTAGCGGTAAGCGGCCCTAGAATTGGGCGACGCTGATGCTCTGGGCCTCTTATACGGAGCCGGAAAGCCGCATGAGGCGGACGGTTCCGCTAGTAGGGCTGGGTCGCTCCCACCGGTGAAAGCCCGGCGTAGGAAACGCGATAGATAACTGACACACCGGAAGAGCGACGGTGCACAGCCCACTACGAGAGGGCGCATACCCGATTGCACACCGATTTTGAAAGCGGAGAAGTTCGGGGACGTTTTAACGGTGACATCGAGAAAACCGTTCGGCATCTGCTTGTGCGGACTCCGTTACTGACGCAGTTACGCATTGCCGGAAACCATTACATCAAAGCAGAACCGCGAATCCGCACGCGGGGATAAATGCAGCGGATGAAAAAAGCAGGCGTACCATCACGTGCGAAGCATTGGATGCCGCCTGTAACGTTGCGGATTTGCTTCCCGCAACGGGTGAGACCGGCATAGCAGAGACCGGTAGGGCGGGTTAGGGGAAATTTTGGGGTAGAGAAATGGGTTGCAGGTTCGATTTTGAGATTTACGGAAAATCATTCTTTCTGTTGCCGTCGCTTTCGTTTTTGCGCGACAACATGGTGTATGCGGTACCGAACTTTGCAATCCGTTTTGATTGGCTGGTTTTCCACGCAAGGCTTTTGCTGAAAGCGGGGTGATGCGGTGACACTGGAAGAAGCGAGAGAGCTGGAACGGGAAGCGTGCCGCAAAGACCCCGTTTATTTTTGCGAGACGTATTGCCACATTGAGGACAAGGACGCGGACGAGTTGATACAGCCGTTTACGCTGTGGGATGGGCAGAAAAAAGCCCTGACGGTGTTTGCGGGAAATCGGCTTGTGTGTGTGCTGAAAGCGCGGCAGCTGGGGTTTACCTGGCTGGCGCTGGTGGAAGTGGCACGGTTGGTAGCACTGAACACAGGCCGTACTGCCATTGGCTTGAGCCGGTCGGAGGACGAGGCCAAAGAGCTTGTGCGCCGCCTAGCGGTAATTTTGCGGTATATGCCAGAATTTATCCGCGAGGTGGACACGCCGGGCGGCAGTATTCCGGGGTGGACAGGGCCGGTGTTCTACAAAAGCACGATGCAGGTAGTTGTGATGTGGCCGGACGGCCCGGAAAGCGTCTTTAAGGCGTTCCCATCCAGCCCGGCGGCAGGCCGTTCGTTTACTGCCGACTTGATCGTGATAGACGAATGGGCGTTTCAGCAGTACGCAGAGGAAATCTGGCAGGCGGCATACCCGGTTATCAACCGACCGTTCGGCGGGCGGGTCATTGGCCTGTCTACTATCAAGCTGGGCACGCTGTTTGAGGAAATCTACACGAACCCCGGCAACGGCTTTACCAAGCTGTTTTTGCCATGGAGCACAGACCCGCGCCGCAGTGAGAAGTGGTACGCACAGACGGTCGCTGCACTGGGCGAGGATAAAACAATGCAGGAGTACCCTGCAACAGAGGAAGAAGCGCTCTCCGCACCAGGAGGGCGCTTTTTTAGTGAGCTTGATAAAGATACACACTTGGTCGATGCACCGCCCACAGGGCCGCTTAGACGCTATGTGGCGATTGACTACGGCCTTGATATGTTGGCGGCTATCTGGATTGCCGTTGACCCGAACAACCATGCAACGGTGTACCGGGTGGACGGCGGGCCGAACAAGACGATAGGCGAAGCGGCAGACCTGATTTTGCGAAATTCCGAGGGCGAGGAAATTGATATGTACCTTGCGCCGCCTGATTTGTGGAACCGCAGCCAGGAGAGCGGCAAGAGCCGTGCACAGCTGTTCAGTGAAGCTCATTTGCCGCTGGTGCAAAGTTCCCGCGATTTCCCTGCCGGGTGTGCTGCCATGAAACAATGGCTGCGCAAAGATGAGAAAACAGGGAAGGGGTATCTGACATTCTACAAGCCGGGCGAGTTATGGACTTGCCTGACGAAGATACAGAAGGATGATAAAAACCCCGATGTGTATGCGAAAAATCCGCACGGATTGACGCATTTCCCGGATGCTTTACGCTATTTTTGCGTTTGGTGGACAAGCCCGGCGAAAAAGCCGGTGAATGTACGAAAGCGGCATTGGACGGCGGATATGTACGAGGACTATCGCAATGCCAATGCGGAAGAGCGAAAAATGCTGACGGAAAGGTGGGGACACCCTGCATGATCGAGTTCTGGTTGAACGCGCAGCCATGTTTTAGAATTTGCCGCTATTACGGCGGAAAGGTGCAGAACAGCATTTTGGTAATGGAGGGGATTTTTTGAGATGCCAGACCTGCGGCATAGAGTGCCGCACCGATTCCGAGCATGAAGTGCTGAAATTCATTTGCCGGAACAAGCAGTGCCCGGATTTTGGGCACGTAATGGGGGAGAAAGCCCCCGACGTTGCGGTGATGCGGGTAAATTACCCGGTGGGAGCACAAAAGGAAGCGGGGAAATAGCGACAAAGCTGCCCCTCATCCGCCGCTGCGGCGGCACCTTCTCCCCCAGGAGAAGGCAAAAAATGATAGAAGAAGCGCTTACCAGAGATGGTAGGCGCTTCTTTTATACAAATTTTTAGCCGGCGGGCGTTGTACGCGGAGGAACCTATGGACGAGTTTGAGAACGGCGTGACCGCTGGCGTAGCCGACCAGATTGAGAACACCCCGGAAGAAAACGTGGAAACTGTGGAAAACGTGGAAACCGATGTGGAAAGTACGGAAACTGCCCCCGCGCAGGAACCGGAAATCCCCAACAATGTATGGGCCATTGCCCGCCAGCGCAGCGAGCGAGAGGCACAGCAGCGCGTAGACCGACAGTTTGCACAGCGATTTGCCGGGTACAAGAACCCCGAGACCGGCGCGGCTATCCATACGATGCAGGATTACTTTGACGCGATGGATGCCCAGAACCGCATTGCCAGACAGAAAGCCATTGAACAGGCTACGGCCAACCAGACGGCAGAACAGCGTGCCGCCTTGCAGCGCATCATTGACAACGACCCAGAGAAAGCACAGCTGAAAGCAGAGATGCAGGAGTTGAAAGCGGCCCGGGTCAACGACGAGGCGCAGGCGGCGTTCAACGCTGATTTTGCCGAGCTGCAAAAGCTGGAACCGGGCCTGAAAAGTGTTGCTGACCTTGCCAACATGGAGAATTTTGGCGAGATCGTGAACCTGGTGCAGAACAAGGGCCTGGATATGGTGACGGCCTATAAGGCGGTCAACTATGGCAAGGCCGTACAGAGCGGCACGGCGGCAGGGCGACAGGCGGCTATCAACGCGGCACGCGGCAAAGGACATCTGGCGTCCCACGGAGGGGCCAATATGCCGGGCAAGGAAAAGACCATGAGCAGCGGGATGCTTGCGAAAGCACGTGAGTATTTCCCGGACAAGAGCGAAGAGGAGCTGCAGAAGCTCTACAACTCAATTTGATTTTTGTGTAAAGGAGACTGACTATGGCAGTTATTTTTAGTAAGGCAAGTGGCCTTGCCAATGATTTTTGGAATGAGTGGGCTGACCTGCTCACCATGAAAATGAAGGACACCGACAACGAGAAGAACAACGATGACGAGCTTGTGAAAGCGCTGTTCAACGTCAAGAAGTCCAAGCGTTTTGGCGAGAAGATCGCCGGTATGTCTACCTTCTCGAACTTTGATCTGGTCGATGAGGGCGCGTCCAGCCCGCTGGATGATTTCGGCGAGGTGGAGCCCAAGCTTATCCAGCATTCGGAGTTCAAGAAGGCGTTCCGCATCACCAAGACGATGATCGAGGACAACCAGTTTGATATGGCCGCTGCCCGCGCGGCAGCCTATGTGCGTGCCTACAAGCGCAGCCGTGCTGTGTTTGCTTCCAGCGCACTGACCAGCGCCGCCGCGACCTTTACTTACGGCGCAAAGACCGGGCTGGATTCCACCACTGCGGACGGCAAAGCCCTGTTTGCCAAAGACCATACCGGCAATACCGGCGTTGCTGCACAGAGCAATGTGTTCACCAATGCGCTGGGCACCGATGACGCGATGCTGAACAAGCTGGCGAATGTCGGCTTCAACTTCATGAATGCCTCCGGCAACCACATGGGCTATGTGTTCGACACCATTATCCTGCCTGCTAACCGCCCCGATATGATCGTGCTGGCAAAGAAGATTGCCAACAGTGACCAGCAGGTCGGCAGCAACTTCAACGATGTGAACGTCAACAAGGGTATGTGGAAGCTGATCGTTGACCATCATTGGCAGGCAGCGGAGGAAAGCAACCCCTATATCATCATGAGCAGCCAGGCCAACAAAGACCTGCTGGGCAATGTGTTCTATGACCGTACCGCGATGGAGACTTTCCAGAATGTGGACACGCTGACGCAGGATCTGATTACTTCCTGCCGTGGCCGTTTCAGCGCCGGATTCGGCGATTGGCGGCACGTTATTTTGGGCGGCGCTGCTGCTGGTAGCACGCTGACCTAAGGCGGTGCAGCATGGTTCCTAAAGGATTAAAAATCGGGGACACCTTTGAGGACGGCAAGCGGCTGTATGTTGTGGAGGCCGTGAACAAGGACGGGACGTATTATTCCCGGGCGGTAGAGAACGGCGAGGTTCACCCAGGCACTGACAGCTTGCCCCAAGGGGAAGCTACCCGGAAACGGCGAACCAAGAAGCAGTAATTTTAGCGGCTCTGCTACGGCAGGGCCGCTTTTTTATCACATTTGCGGGGGCGTGACCCCACAGGAGTGACGATATGAAGAAAGACGATAAGCAGACAAAAGACCTTGAAAAATGGCAAGGCAAGCTATCCAACGCAAAAGCTGCATACAGTGACACCCTGGAAAAGATGCGCAAGCGCGAGGCCATGTACTACGGCAGCCACGAGATACAGGGAGCCAAGAAGGATGCCACCAATGTGCGCAATATCATCTATGAGCTGATTGAAAGTCAGGTGGATTCTACCTACCCGCTGCCGAAGGTGACGGCCATCCACAGGGAGGACGAGGACAAGGCACGCAAGCTGGAAAGCCTTTTGCGCAACCAGGCACGCCGGATGCACTTTACCGAACTGAACGACCGCAGTGAGCGCACGGTGCCGGTGCAGGGGGCTGATTTTTTCCATGTGGAATGGAACCCGGCGGCGGGGTATCACTGCACACTGGGTGATGTAGAAATTGAGCTGCGCCACCCGCGGCAGGTCATCCCCCAGCCTGGCGTGTACAAGCTGGACGACATGGATTATGTGTTTGTGCAGATATCCAAGAGCAAAGAAGCCTTGGAGGCGCGGTACGGCATTAAGCTGGACACCGACACCGAAGATGCGCCGGATGCCCGGGGCGGAGACGACGGCAGCACCCACAGCGGCGTTGTGACCCAGAACATTGTCTACTACAAGCACGACAAGGGCACAGTGGGTATGTTCAGCTGGGTAGGCAGCCAAGTGTTGGAAGATTTCCCCGATTATTACGCGCGAACGGCGGAGGTCTGCACAAAATGCGGACGCCGCCGGGTGGGGGATGTATGTGTTTGCGGGAATAAGAAGTTCAAGGAACAGCCCGTGCAAACGCTTACCCTGACCCAGGATGTGACGATGAGCAGCGGTGAGGTTTTGCCCGCACAGGTACAGGGCGAGGATGTGCCCATCATGAACCCGGATGGCAGCGTACAGCTGGACAACGACACCGGGGAAGTTATCCTGATGCCCGGCGAGATGCAGGCCAACGAGATACCCTCCTACAAGCCGCACGGTTTTCCCTTGATCGAGCGGGTGAACATTGCGGCATCGGACAAGTTTTTGGGCGTATCGGACGTGGACATTGTGGCCGACCAACAGCAAGCTATCAACAAATATGGAACGAAGATACAGGAAAAGTTGCTGAAAGGCGGCAGCTGGGTCATTCTGCCGGAAGGTGTGCAGGCAGAGCTGAACGACGACGAGTTAAAAATCCTGCGCATAGAGAACCCGAGCCAGCGCAGTATGATCGATGTACTAAACGTGCAGCCCAATGTGCAGAACGACCAGAATATGCTGGAATATAACTATAACTGGGCAAAATCGACGCTGGGCATCACCGACGCATTCCAGGGCAAGTATGACAGTTCTGCTACATCCGGCAGCGCAAAGCAGTTCAGCGCGAACCAAAGCGCGGGCCGTTTGCAATCCAAGCGGGAGATGAAGAACAACGCCTACGCCAAGCTGTACCGCAAGATGTTTGAGTTTTTGCTGGCGTATGCGGATGAGCCGTATCCCATGACGGACACCGACGTGGACGGCGAACAGCAGTACGGGCACTTTGACCGCATGGAGTTTTTGAAGCGGGACGCCGCCGGGGAATTGTACTGGAACGATGAGTTTATCATTGAGGTAGACCCGGCAAGTAACCTTGCCAGCAACCGTGAACGGCTGTGGGATATGGCAAAGGTGGATTTCCAGGCGGGCGCGTTTGGCCCCATCGGCGATTTGAACAGTGCCAGAACCTACTGGACATGGAACAAGAGTACCGGCTACCCTTACGCGGCAACGGTGCTGGAAGATATCAACAAGCAGCTGGAAGCACAGCGGCAGATGACACAGGGGGTGAATGCTGTTGACCTGGAAGGAAATCAAACTGGCGACCTTACAAAAAATGTTCAGTTCTGACGGAACAGATATCACGAACCCGGATGAGTCGAACAAAGAGTACATGAACGCCATGCCGCAGGCCGCCAACGAAGCCATTGAAATGCTGTGCACGGCGGGGCGATACCTGCGCAAAAGCTGCCGTTTTACCAAAGAGGCGGACGTGCCGCTGACCGTTGACCTGGAAAAGACGGTGCCCAATTTCTGGCGCACCGGGGTCATGGAAATCTACAAGATGACCGACGGCACGCCCGCACCGGTGAGCGGCATTGTACTGTACGGCGGCAAGTATCTGGTATTTCCGGACAGCTATTCGGGAGAGTTTGAGTTTTTCTATGACGCAAAGCCGGAGATGCTGACGCTGACCACCGCCGACGACACGGAGATCGACCTGCCGGATGACGCGGTTGTACTGCTGCCGCTGTACATGGCAAGCCAGCTGTACAAGGACGATGACATTACGGTGGCGACCTACTACCGCAACGAATTTGAAACCGCTTTTGAACGGCTGCGCAACCCGCAGGCTGTGACGAAAGAGGAATTTACCAGCAATACAGGGTGGTGGTAAGGATGGCGACATTCAGTATTCCGACGCCCATCAGCCGCTCTAAGCTGGTAATTGACAAGCTGCTGGGCATCGACTACACGAGCAACACGGCCAACGTGAGCACGAGCCAAAGCCCCAATGCGCAGAACATCATCCGTTCGGAACCGGGCAAGGTACGCAAACGAATGGGATATGAAAAGCTGTACACCTACCCTGCCCGCATCAACGGCTGCCATATTCTGAAAGACAAGACGCTGATCCATGCGGGCACGGCGCTGTATTTGAAACCGACGAGCGGCAGCAACATCGGGTCTGCCATTTATACCGGGATGGCCGATGCGCGGAGCAGCAGTTGGCAGATGGACGATAAGCTGTACATTGCCGACGGAAAATGCCTGTTGGTCTATGACGGCAGTACCATCAAGAAAGCAAGCGACAATGCCCGCATCCCAACGCTGACGATTGCAAAAGCACCGTCCGGCGGCGGCAAGCAGTATGACGCGTTGAACCTGCTGCAACCAAAGTTCAAGGAACTCTTTTCAGCAGACGGAACCAGCACCCAGTACCATTTGAGTTTTTCCGGGCTGGACAGCGCCAATGTGACGGTGCGCAAGCTGACGAGCAACGGCAGTTGGGAGACGATGACCAGCGGATACAGCTGCAATGCGTCAACGGGGGTGGTAACGTTCAACACTGCGCCGGGGAAAAGCCCTGTTACCGGCGAGGACAACATTGAGATCACCGCAAGCCGTACCGTGAAAGGCTATGCGGACAGAATCAACAAATGTAACATCGGCATTTTGTTCGGCGTGAACGGTGCGACCGACCGCCTGTTTTTAAGCGGCAACCCGGACTATCCAAACCAGGACTGGTACAGCGGGCAGTATGACTTGACATACTGGCCAGACACCGGGTACAGCAAGGTAGGCACAGAAAAAAGCGCCATCATGGGATATTCCATCATTGAAAACCGCATAGCGGCGCACAAGGACGAGAACGAGACAGACCGAAACGTGATTATCCGACAGGGCAATTTGGTGGACAATGAACCGGCGTTCCCGGTCACGAACACGATCCAGGGGCCGGGCGCGATCGCAAAATACAGTTTTGCCTACTGCGCGAACGAGCCAATGTTTTTGACGAACTTAGGCATCTATGCGATCACGCCCAGTGACATTGTGGGTGAGAGATTCAGCCAGAACCGCAGTTATTACATGAACGGCAAGCTGTTGGCCGAAGCAGGAAAGGGCGACGCCTACGCCTGTGTATACAAGGATATGTACTGGCTGTGCCTGGACGGCGTTGCCTATGTGCTGGACGGACAGCAGAATTTGGGCGCGAACAAGAATGAGCCGTATTCCACCCGGCAATACGCCTGTTTTTACGAGACGAATATCCCGGCGCGGGTCATGTGGGTGAACGAGACAAGGCTGTATTTTGGCTCTGCCGATGGGAAAATTTATCGGTTTTATAACGACACCGAAGCGCTGACAAGCTACAACGACGACGGCAAGGCCATCTGCGCCGCGTGGGAGACCCCGGATTTGATGGGGGCGCTGTTTTACAAGAACAAAAGTTTCCGCTATCTGGCGCTGCAAATGGCACCAAGTGTTGCCACGAGCGTGACAGTGTTTGCCATGAAGCGCGGCATCTGGAACCAGATATGGAAGGACGAACTGCACAGCCGGTATTTTACCTATTCCCAGTTGGTGTACCACCAGTTCACCTACTCCAACGACCAGACGGCGCGAACGCTGCACAACAAAATACGCATCAAGCGGGTGGACAAGGCGCGGTTCCGATTTGTGAACGAGGAACTGAACCAGCCCTTTGGCCTGATGCAGATCGCCACAGAATTTGTGGAAAACGGAAACTTTAAGGGGTGAGGAAATGGCATTCAGAGAAATATTACCCGCCGATTTGAGCGGCAAGGGCAACGTTGGCAAACCGGACACACCGGGTTACAGCACGGCAGAGATGCAGCGGGTCATGGACGAAATCCCGCGAGAAGTCATTGTGCCGATTTTCAACCAGCTTGTGACGGCCCTGAACGAAATGGCGCTGGAAAACCGCACCCACAATGAGGGCGGCTGCCTGTATATCCGGCTGAACGGCGATAAAGTCCTTGAGACGAGCAACGACGGCAAGACCTGGCAGGCTACCGGCAGCAGCGGCCATTTGATACTGGACGATGGCGGCGAGGAAATGCCGCAGCGAAGCCGGATGCAGTTTATGGGCGCGACCGTGACGGACAATGGCGGCGTGACACAGATAGCACTGCGCAAAGGTGATACCGGTGCACAAGGCCCGCAAGGCCCGGTAGGCCCGCAGGGGCCAGCTGGTGCACAGGGCAATATTGGCCCCATGGGGCCGCAGGGCATTCAAGGCCCGCGCGGCGTGCAGGGCTTGACCGGCGCACAAGGGCCGACCGGTGCAACAGGCCCGACAGGCCCGCAGGGGCCGAAGGGTGAGAAGGGCGCAGACGGCACGAGCTTTGTTGTGCTGGGACGCTACAACAGCCTGAAGATGTTGGAAGGAGCACACCCCACCGGCAACAAAGGCGACGCCTACGCGGTGGGCAGTGAGACCGACAACGTTGTGCACATTTGGGATGTAGATGCAAATAAATGGAATCCAATCGGCAGTTTGCAAGGCCCGCAGGGGCCGCAGGGGCCGCAGGGGCCGCAAGGCGCTACCGGTGAGACAGGCCCCGTTGGCCCGCAGGGTGAAGTTGGCCCGGAAGGGCCGCAGGGCATCCAGGGGAAAAAGGGAGAAACCGGTGAGAGAGGGCCGCAGGGCCTCCAGGGCTTGACAGGTGAGCAAGGCCCAGCCGGTGCGACAGGCCCGCAGGGTGAGAAAGGCGACCCGGGAGTTATCCAGAACGTGAACGGCAAGACCGGGGAATCGGTATGGCTGAATGCGGAGGATGTGGGCGCAGAAAACGCGCATAGCTACAAAACCGTTACGGTGCCTGCGTCAGCCTGGACTTCCGGCGATTATACAGTGTCTTGGGATGACGGCAGCACGAGCAGCTACAACACCTGCGCTACCGTCACGGTTGCCGGGGTTACGGCTGACAGTCGGATTGCCGTGAGTGACCGCACGAGAGTGACGGATGCAGTGCGTATTGTCGCCGCACTTGAACCCGGCGCAGGAGTGGTTAAGTTTTATGCGAACGCGGCGCCGACAAGTGCGGCTGTGTTTGTGGTGGAGGTGAGCCAATGAGTGGGATAACGAACAACCCGTACCTTGAAACCAGCAGAGACGACCTGCTGCGCATTATGATAGCCCCCAACGCTGGGGCGCACAATGCCATTTATCGGGGAAAGTATCTGGGCACGAGCGTGACGGCAGCACAGTATGCAGCGATTGCAGCGGGCACGTTCGATGATTTGTACATTGGTGACTATTGGACTATCGGCAGTGTCAACTACCGTATTGGGGCGTTTGATTACTTCCTCAACAGTGGTGACACGGCTTGTACTGACCACCATGTGGTTTTCGTACCTGACACTTGCCTGTACAATGCGGCCATGAGCAGTACCAACACAACGGCTGGCGGTTATATGAGTACCCAGCTGAATATATCGGGTCTTGAGCAAGCGAAGGACATTGTAAAAAACGCATTCGGGGAAAGCCATTTGATGGGGCGCCGCATCTATTTATCGACACAGGTCACGAACGGTATAATCACAAACGGTGACTGGTTTAACGATTCTATTACAATCATGTGTGAGCAGATGGTCTATGGCAGTAGCATTTTCTCTCCTGTTTCTGACGGTAACACTATTCCGAATAACTGCATTGTGGAAAAATCCCAGTTGCCGTTATTCCAGCACGAGCCGAGCCTTATTTGCAATCGTTCGACATGGTGGTTAAGAGATGTTATTAGCTCTGCCGATTTCGCCTATGTCAATTTCAAAGGAATATCTGACTACGGTAATGCTTCCACTGTTCTTGGCGTTCGCCCGTATTTCTGCATTAAGTAAAGGAGAACCACATGAACGCAACAAATAATCCGTATGCTGTTACCCCCCCCCACTGATACGACGCTGAGCATCGAAGGCGTTGCCGCTGATGCTAAGGCGGTGGGGAAGGCACTGACTTTAAAAAAAATAACAACAGCCCTTACGGTTGACCAATACAACATTGATTTTTTCCCATATCCAAAAGACTTTAAAATGGCATTGCAATATATTTGTCCTGACGCATTACTTGTGCCACAAGTCGATTATGGAAGCGGGATGAATTTTAGGTGTTTCGGTAATACGAACAGCAATTCTTTAGCGGCAATGATTGGAAAAACGATTAACATAACACTTTATTACTTGTAAGGAGGTTCATCAAAATGACGAAACTACGTTATCCGTTCGGGGGGGGGCTGCCGTAAAACAGCCTTGTGCAATTTGCGCAGGTGCTGCGCATGAATGCTGCACAGAACCCGCTAAACAACTGCCCGTACTGGGTGGAAGATGTGCTTGTAACTATGAGCAAGATACCCCCGCAGCAGCGCTGGCCGGGGACGACGTGGGAGCAAATCACCGACTGTATGCTGAGAGCAGCGGACGAATCGCACCCCGCGGGCAGTACCGGCGGCGCGTGGGAAGTTGTGCAGACGTGGGAGCAGATGCCAAGGCATCTGCACGACGAACGGAAAGTCACAAGCGATGGAAACGTGGCTCAAATTGTTCATCCATCGCGACCCGGCCCAGCGTCTGGCGACAAAATGGAAGACCAGATTACCTGGCTAAGCGGAAAGGAACCTGTACAAACCGGATATGCTGGCGACAGTCAACCCATGCCCATCGTGAACAAGTACACGGCCTTTTATATATGGCAGCGTACCGGCTGATGCTCTCCAAGGGGGTGGCGGTATGAGTGCAACCCACAACCCCTATTATCAGCTGCCCGGTGGTGCTGACCTGCCCGGTGATGTGCGTGTGAGCGATACGGCAGACGCCAGCAAGACTGCTGCGCGTGGCTGGGCGGCCAGCCCGGCAGCGGTGGCTGAGACGCAAACCTACCACAGATACACGGGCCATTCAGCCGAAAGTAATGTTACGATAGTCGATAATTCTAATTCTGTTTACGTCACTGGGAGAAATGTGAATGTTTATATCGGCGTGAACTTGGGCAGGACGTTTAGCTCTGGAGAAACCTTAATAAGAAATGCGCCAAAACCTGTCTCGACCTATGCGCTGGCAACATTTGTAGCTAGCGATGGTGCTCTACGTGGATTCGGTTGGATAACTCCGGCCGGTAATATTGCTTCGCCTACCAATTTGCCTGCTGGGTTGTCTTATATAGTTGCACATTACACAACTTATTAAAAATGAAAGGACGAAAAAGTGAAACAAACCGGAATCTTTAAGGGCCGCGTGGCCAAAAATTTAAGGAGTTGATATTATGAGATTATCTAACAGTGAGGTGCTGCTGCGTTGGCCGCTTGACCTGCACGTTTTAACGCAGGGGTGGTACTACAACGATGGCAGTTTGCATCAGGCCATCGACCTGCGCACGCAGATCGATAACATGTATATCCGCCCGGTCTATGCCGCCGAGGACGGCACCGTGGATCAGACCCAGGACTGGGACGGACACACGCGGACGGGTATGCAGAGCTATGGCAACATGGTGAGAATTAAGCACGCGCCATACAAGAGGCAGACGTTGCAGACGCGATACGCGCACCTGTCCAGCTACTGCGTCAAGTATGGCCAGCAGGTCAAAGAGGGCGAGCTTATCGGCTACAGCGGCGTGACCGGCAACGTATTTGGGGCGCACCTGCACTTTGAAGTGATTCTGAACGGCAAGCGCACAAATCCGCTTGTGTGGCTGGACAGCGATTTTACCACCGCGAGCGGGCAGGTATTTACCTACCGCGCCGGGGAGCACGCTGTGCAGCTGCCCGAGCAGGCGGCCCAGAACGGCACCGGCAAGCTGCAGGTGATTACCATCGGGCCAGTCAGTCAGGGGGACGCGGATGCGGTCTACGCGGTGTGCAAAGAACGCGGCCTGACGGATGCTGGGCTGTATAAATCTGAATGGGCGGAGGATTGATGCCAATGCAGCACGTATTTTCGTTTACACTTGCGGAAGCCTGGGCGTTTTTGATTTACGCGGCGGGCGCGGCTGCCGGACTGTATGCCGGGGGCGTGGCTATCAGTAAAGTAATCACCGCAGTAAAAAAGCCAAAGACCGACCAGGACAAACGCATTACCCAGTTGGAAGAGCGGGTGAACGCTATGGAGGGATTTTTGAAAAACGACAAATTGCGGCTTGACCGCATGGACGAGGGGCAGCGCGTGACCATGCAGGCGCTGCTTGCCCTGCTTGACCACAACCTTGACGGAAACAACATTGACCAGATGCAGAAAGCAAAGAAAGACTTGCAAAAGCATCTGATCGGCTGAAAGAAGGTGCATATCTATGGGCGATTTTTTAAAAAATCTGGCAGCGCTTATCAAGGTGAAAACCATCGTGACGCTTGTGGTTGTTGCGGTTTTTGCCGTGATGGCATTGCAGAGCAAATTACAGCCTGACACGGTCATGACCATTGTGACAATGGTCGTGGCCTTTTATTTTGGCACGCAGTCGGAGAAGAAAGGGGAATGATGTATGCCGAAACCAGTTACAGGGTCTACAAAAGATTACTACGTTAAACCCGGCACGAACAGAGTAAACCAGTATGGCAGCAGAAAAACATATACGACCGGCAGCAACAAATATACGGCCCCAAAGAAGACGTATACCCCGCCGGTGCAGACGGTGAGCCAGCCAAAGACAACCTACACAGCTCCGGCCACGGTGGCATCCACGCCCACGTACAGTGAGCCGCAGCAGAGTTACAGTGCGCCGCAGCAGAACAACGACTATATGCAGAGCTACCTGAACCAGATGCAGAGCGCCTTACAGGCGGCCCAGCAACAGGCGGCGGAAGCCCAGCGCCGGGCAGAAGAGCAGATGAGAGCCGCGCAGGAGGCACAGCGCAAAGCCCGTGAGGAAGCCTACCAGCGCAGTGCGGCCCAGCAGAAAGCCGACTACGAGTACGGCCAGGGCCAGCTGAACAGCGCCGTAGACAGCGCCTTGCAGCGAGCGTACATCAACAAGATGATGAGTCGGCGTACCCTTGACCAGCAGCTTGCGGCGCAGGGCATTGGCGGCGGCGCGGCGGAGACCACGATCGCCGGTATGCTGAACAACTACGGCAACAGCCGCAACGCCCTGGAAACCGAACGTGCCGCCCAGCTGGCAAGTCTTGCGAACACCTTCCAGAACAACATGGCCCAGCTGGAAAACCAGAAGGCCAACGGCGACGCAGCCGATTTGAGCCAGTACCAGACGAATTTGAGCAGCCTGACGGCGAACAACGCAAATAACTTGATCAGTCTGATGCAGGGATACGCGAATATGGCCGCCAGTATGCCGCGCTTGCAGCAGAAGTTCAACACCAGCACCGGGCAGTGGGAATACAGCTACGAATAAGAGAGTGGGGCGGTAAATGGAAAGCCGCCCCATCACTTTTTGTATATGGGAGGTCTTGACAGATGGCAAAAGTGAGCAACCGGGAAGATGCGCTGCTGAACGCATATTTGAACCGGTACAAAAACGCCCAGGCCAGCACGGTGAACGAGGGCCAGAACAAAACGCAGACGGCGCGGGCAAAAGGCGCGGCGCTGCTGAATGCGACCGACAAGACCCTGCCTGTACTGAAAAACACGTTCAGCGACACCCTGCAAAACATTGTGCAGGGGGCCAGCCTGGAAAACAGCCTGAACAATGATGTGCTGAACCGCCAGATGAAGCTTGCGCAAGCCAAGTTTGAACAGGCAAACGACCTGTATGAGCAGCAAAAAAAGGCGCAGCAGTATGCCGAAAAACAGGCAGCGGCCAAAGCAGCGGCAGCGGCCAAAGCAGCGGCCAAAGCGGCTCGGAGTGGGCGCAGAAGCGGTAAGGGCAGCGGGAAATCCGGCAGCAGCACCGGCAGCGCCAGCGGTGAGGATGCAGGGGCAGCGATGGATGCGCTGTTTGGCAGCACTGCAAGTACAGGCGGCAGCACGGCGAGTAGCAAGCCCAAGGCAGAGGACACAAAAAAAGACGAGGCAAAGAGCGAAAAGCCAAAGGAAAAGAGCGCACAGGAAAAGTATCTGGAAGCGAAAAAAGCCGGCACCCGCACGACCGCCGCAAAGAGCTACGCCGAGCAGAACGGTACAGGCCGTGGGAGCGCCGCGCAGCCCGCCCAGAGCCGTGCTGTAACGCGGGGTGGGAAAGTTATCGGCAGCAGTTACGCCGCCGCAGGAAGTGCCCCCAGCACGGCAGAGACGCAGGCTGCAAAGGACAAGCGCAACGACTACAAGAGCCAGCAGGAGGACACCGCCGCAGCCTTGAAAAAGTTGCAGACGGATGCGGGCTACCGCGCCGAGCTTGCCGCACCGGGGCGCAAGCTGACGAGCGCCGAAGTGGCGGCGGTGAACCAGTACGAAAAGAGTACAAAAAGTACCGGGTTCAGCGGGCTGAAGCGTGTATTTGACTTTGCCAAAAACAGTGATAATTTGAGCAAGGAAGAGTATGCCAAAAAATCCGCCGAACTGAACGCCGAACTGAACCGGAACAGTGCGCTGCGCAGCAAAGCACAGATGAACGGAGCCGGGCAAAGTGCGCAGGCGTTTACCGCCGGACTGTATGACAGTGTGCCATTTTTGGCTAAGGCAAGTGATGCAATGGCAAGTGCCGCCAACGCAACCGGGCTGGGGACGGAACTGCCGATGTTGTCAAAGACTTTGGAGGGCACGAAAACCTATGACCCGCTTGCGGCGACAGCAGGAACGCTAGTTGGAAAGGGAATGCAGTACAACTTGTTCAATACCGCGATGGCGGGCACACCGCTTGCGCAGACTATGGGCAAGGCGGGCAATGCTGTTGTGGGGCAGGCAAAGAAAATCCCTGTGTTGGGGGATATTTTTGGCGCGGGGACCGGGGATGCGCTGGGACGCATTTTGACCGACACAACCGCAGACCTTGCGCTGGACACCTTGCCAACACTGGCGGATGATTTAAGCACCTATTCTGCCCAGCAGGAGGCAATCGCCAATGGGCAGACGGTAGACGACGCCCTGACCCCCGGTAAAATTGCTGGCAATACGGCCAAGAACATTGCCGGGAACGTTGCCATGAATGCACTGCCGGAAATCGGCGGGGCGTTGTTCAACCGACTGAAAGGCACCGCGGGTGACGCTGCGCAGGATGCCTTGAAACAGGCAGACGATGCCGTGCAAGATGTGCAGAGCGCCGCACCGGCAAGAAACATTGTGCAGCCGAAAGCCACCGGCACAACCGGGCTTGCCGCGCAGATACAGCGTATGAACACGCCAGACGCGGCCAACCGCAGTGCACTTGATACACTGGATGAACTGCGCGGTCAGGTCAATTTGAACGGTGCGCAGGAAAAAGAGGCTGAACAGCTGCGCCGCGCCGTGTTGCAGCGCCAGCAGGAGATTGGCGATGAAGCCAAACTTGCTTTGCAAAATACGGACAGTTTGCCGATTGACGCGCAGGGTCAGGCAGGTTACAATGGAGCAAAGGCAGGTGTTGTAAATGAGAACTTGGGAGAAAACATTCCAGCAAACATTCGGGTCGATGCTGAATCTGGCGGAGGCAATGAACTGCAATCCGGAAGCGTTAGAGATGGACTTTCTGGACAAGCAGGTGAAGGCGGGCAAGGTAGCGCCGAGAGTGTGCTCGGACGAGGAGTACAAAGCAATGATGCGCGAAACGCTCAATCAGTGGCAGAGTGGGCGCAGACAATCACAGGAAAAGACCGCAGAAGCCCCTACACAAGACGCATAGAATCCCTGTACAGCCAGATTCAGAACGGTGCAAGCCGGGAAGACCTGGCAGAGGAAGCAAAAAGCATTGCGCTTGGTGTTGTTAGGGCTGAGGATTACGCTGAGCCATTGGATGAATCCGCAACGATTCTGAAAGACTATCTGAAAACTACACCTATCAAGGTCGATGCACAGACGCAGGGAGAGCTGCTGAATGCAAGCGGCCTCAAGACTTTGTCGCAGTACAATATCCAGAACGGCACGCATTTTTCGCTGAAAGATGGCGTGGATTACGACACTGCCATAACGGAAGTGTACGACATGATGGGCATGGGGAACCGCATACCGGACGGCAACGCGGCAGACGCCCTTATGGGACTTGTGCAGCAGAGCAAAGCCGGGCCTTTGGTTGATACCGATATGCGCGGAACCGTCATAGACTATATGCGGGATCGTATCCTTGATGGCCCCGGCAACGCACCGCTTGGCGGCGAGGATTTTGCAGACTGGTTAGATACGCAGTCTTTCGACCAGAATGCGCCTGACTATGTAAAACGGGTATATGAGCGCGGTGACGCTACAATGCCAACCATGAACACAGCGCCTACGGCTGATGCCGGGGACGCTGCATTTTTGCAGCCGACTGACACCGCGAGTGAGACTGTTCCGGGTTTGAACGTTATGGAGAATGCCCGCCAGACGGCAGGAGCCGCCAGCGGGCAGAATGCAGCGCGGCCCCTGAATGGCAGCGAGAGCGTGCCGGAGAATGCGGTGGGCGCGGAAAGCACACAGTATGACCGCCGCGAAGTGGTGAACCAGGACTACGCGAACCAGCGTGCGATGGGCGGCAAAATTGATGCGGACGAGGCCGCAGCAGCAGGTATCGGGCAACAGACGCATACCGTATACAGCAGGGCAGAAGGTAAGGATACCGCCAAACAGGATTTTGATTTGTTAGTACAGCAGAACGGCGATATTTTGAGCGCTGGGCGCACGGTTGCGGACGAATTGGCACGAAAATCTGATGATGGGAATTTTGATGCCAGCGACGTATATCGCGGTTATTATGCCGCCGACCAGCTGCAAAATATGCTGAACAGCTACGAAAAGGGCAGCGCAGATGCACAGTTGGTGCAGGCACAAATCGAAAACCTGAACCGCGCTGTCAGCGCCGGGCAGAGCAAAAATGCCCAAGCATTGAGTGCTGGGCGCTGGGCGCAAATTGACGAGTACACCCCCATCCGCAAGTTTGAACAAATCACGCAAAGAAAAGTAAATGATTTTGCGGAAACGCGAGGCGGCAAGCAACTGGAATCTTTGGCATCAGATGTTGTAGAAATGGCGAAGTCTGGGCCACAAGACAAAGAATTTACCGCTTTTTTGAAGGCGCAGGGCGTTGATGTAGGCGATAATCCACTGAACGCACAGATGGATGACCTTGCAAAACGCATTAAAAGAATGGCGGATACAAAAGGTATCAAGACCACCGATGAGCAGGCAAAATCTGCGGCTGCCAGCATCCTTGCCGGAGGCAATGCAGACGATGTGTTTAATGCAATGGCGCGTAAATCTCTCGGCATTGAGAATTTAAGTCAGGAAGATTACGACTATGTAAAAAACGCATTTGCCGAAATGGCCGATATGCCGGACAGTAAAGCACGCTATGAAAAGGAATTGGACGCATATAAGCGACTTACCAAATATATGCCGGCCAAAACATTTGGCGACAAAATGGAAAGCATCCGCTATCTTTCCATGCTGGGAAACACCAGAACACACGCAAGAAACGTGCTTGGCAACGTATCGATGGGCGTTGTCACCCGCGCAAAAGACAATGTTTCCGGCGTGATGCAGCTTGCTTTGCCGAAAGACCAACGAACAAAAGCCGTTGGAACAACCCTTACAGCCGATGGCCGCAAGATGGTAGATCTTGCCAAAGAGTACGGGCAGAACAAAATGTATTCTGTTTTGTACAATGACGGCAAGTTCAATGCGGAAAGCGGGCTGCGTGCCGCACAGGATACGTTTACCAGCAAACCCGGGAAGATAATCCAGAAAGCGGCTGACATCAACAGTGCATTGCTGGAAAAAGAGGATAATATTTTCCTTACTTCGGCATTTGGCAATGCCATGGCTAGCCAGCTGAAAGCGCGTGGCTATGACAGCAGCGTTTTTACAGCAACCGATGCAAAAAGCAAGCAGGCACTTGTGGATGCAGCTGCAACGGCTTTGCGCGATGCAAAAGAAGCCACATTCCACGAAGATAATTTTCTTTCCACTGCGCTGAAAAATTATCAGAACGATATTAAAGGGCACGGAGTAGGCGGAAAAATACTATGGGCGGTGGGCGAAGGAGTTTTACCGTTCAAGAAAACCCCGCTGAACATTGCCAAAAACGCAATGGAATACAATATTGTGGGTGGCACAGTAGAAGCCGCTTATCGCTATGCCGCAGGTGCAAGCAAGGCAGATGTAATTGATGCTGCGGCCAAAGGGCTGACCGGCACAGCATTGATGGGCATAGGCGGCATCCTTGCTTATAATGGACTGCTGAACGGCAGCAAGAGTGGAGATGACCGCGCCGATGCGTTTGATGAGATGACCGGCAAGCAGGAATATTCCATCAATATTCCCGGTAAAGGGACGTACACGATTGATTGGGCCAGCCCCGCAAGCGTACCGCTTTTGATGGGCGCCGAGATTGCCAATGAATGGCAGAACGACGGCCTAAGTGTTACAAAATTCCTTGACGCTGCGCGAAAAATCGGGAACCCGATTTTGGAAACCACAATGCTGCAAGGGTTGAATGATACGCTGGACAGCGTTAGTTATGCAGATTCTGACGATAAATTAGCAACGCTTCTCGGCGGGACGCTGGGCAGTTATGCACAGCAATATGTTCCAACCGCGCTTGGTCAAGTTGCTAGAACCATTGACCCTCTGCGCCGTTCCACCTATGGCGGCGGCGACACAAAGACCGAGCGGGATATTGGGTACAACACCCGAAAGATGGAAAACAAAATCCCAGGCTTGAGCATGAACAATGAACCGTACATTGACCAGTGGGGGCGCGAGGAAGCGAACCTGGACGGCACGGATGATACTGCGGGCGGAATGTTTTTGCGCGGGGCGTACAATTTTGGCAGTCCCGGATATTACAGCGCCGAAAATGTAACGCCTGTTGACGAGTATTTGCAAGGGCTGTACGGCAGTACGAACGACAGCCATGTTTACCCGGAGAAAGCCAGCAGTAAAATCACCGTTGACAGCGATGACTACTACATGACCCCGGAGGAAAAGACCGAGTATGCCAAGACAAGCGGCCAGACCGCCTATGACTTGGTTGACGAGCTGCGGCAGAACAGTATGTTTTTGCAGCTGCCAGAAGACCAGCAGAGCGCACTTGTGCAGGATGCCTACAAGGTAGCCAAGACCGCTGGCGGCGTGGCCGCTGTGGGCGACGGCGTAAGCGGTGTGAGCGCGAAGGAGTACGAGGCATACCGGGACGGCGGCGTGGAAGGATTCAGCCAGTATGTGCTGATGAAGAACGCCACTGACCTTGTGCGGGATGAAAAGCGGGAGACGAGCGGCAACGACAATGCTGACCTGAACACGGTGGAGACATGGAATACACTGTACTCGCAGTTTGGTGATGACGCTGTGGGCAACTTTGTGAACAGCACCAAAGAGGACAGCACAGTGCACAATATCAGCGACCTTGCCGGAGACAAGGCGGTGACTGCGTATATGCAGGCTTACAGTGCTGTGGCAAATACGCTGGACGATGGGCAGACACCGGACAAGTTTACAGTCGGTTACGGTATGCAGAAATATGGCCTGAGCGGAGACGACTTTGCAAGGGCCTATTTGGCAGCGTACTACAAGAAGGACAAGAATGGCAAGTACCCGGAAAAGGGCGGCGCCTATGCCGACAAGGCCGGTGCAGAGATTTACCAGAGCTACGGCGCGGATGCGCTGCGCGACTGGGTAAATTACCGCGCTACCATTCCCGACACGAACGGCAACGGCAAAGCCGATAAAGACGAGGCTGTGGCGCGTTTGAAGGAAATGGACCTGACGAACGAACTGCGGCGCGCGTATCTGGCGAAAACCAACAAGCAGTGGGGCAAGAAAAACCCGTTTTGAGGTGCTGTATGAAGTTTGATTTTTGCATGAACCGGGCGGAGTATGACGAGCTTGTATTCAGCCTGACGGACGATGAGCGGGAAGTGTTGGATATGCGGCGGCACGGACGGCGCAATGCCGAGATTGCAGCCGAGATGAACTGCTGTGAGAGGACGGTAAACCGGCATGTGAGAAGTATTAGGGATAAGATGCGGTGAGATGGAAGAGGGCGGTAACGGATAAGCCGCCCCTCATCCGCCGCTGCGGCGGCACCTTCCCCCAAGGGGGAAGGCAAAAGTATAGCGGGCAGTCACTTTTTGAGTGGCTGCCCGCTTTTTTGTTTTGGCGTGAAGATGGCGCAAATGCGGCGCGGGGGTGTCCTACAGAAACACAGTAGGTGCGGTATACTGAAAGTACCATAAGCGCTGTGGAAATTACTGTGAAAGGAACCTGAACTATGGAAATGAATTATGCTTCCAAAGGCGTTGCAAATGCGGGCCTTGCTACCGGCATTGTCGGCACCAGCCTTGGTGCGCTGAATGCGTTGGGCGGCATGGGTGCGCTTGCCGGGCTTGTCGGCCCGCGCGGCACTTGCAGCGAAGACCACACCATCAACCGCTATGAGCTGGCGCAGGAGCAGAAAATCGCCGAGCTGCAGAGCCAGATCGCACTGCGGGATGCCAACACCTACGGCGACCAGAAAATGTTGGAGATGTACAAGTACATTGACGGCAAGCTGAGTGCCATTGACACGAAGTTCTGCGATCAGGCCGTGCACAACCAGCGCACGGAGGACAGCTTTGCGCTGGCGCGGCAGGACATCGCTGCGGTGCGCAGTGAGCTTGACCAGAAGATCAAGCTGGAAGCCGAGCGCCGTTGCTGCGGTGACAACTCCATCGTGACTTACGCAAACGCTACCTTCTACCCGAAGATGGTCGCGGACGTTACGGTCGGCACCGCCACGACTGCGCAGACGCTGTACAATCCGCTGCCCAAATGCGGCTGCGATTGCAACAGCTGAACGCGAGGGGGCGGCAATAGCCGCCCCTTTATCTTATGATGCGAGGTGTATCACATGGTCAGTATCGAGAAAGTACAGCGCGGCATTGCCGCCTACATGGAGCAGGAAATCATTGCCCGATTGCCGGAAGGTAGTCTTGGGAAAGCAGCCGCAAAGGGTGCAAAATTCGTGTTTTTGGCACGGAGCAAACAGGCCCTTGATACGCTGGCACAAAACCCGGTTGCAAAGGCGTTCGGGCTTGCCGACACCGGGGAACTGGACGTGGATATGGCGTGCGATGCGGCGAAAGAAGCCATCGGGGACGGTGGCCTTACCGTTACTTTGCCTGTTCTTGGCAGCCTTACTTTTTACCCTGCTGACGTGGATACGCTGAAACGCATGATCGTGAGTGCATAAGGAGCCAACATGAACTATCTTGAAAAGCTGGAAGCGGAAAAGCGAAACTACATGGAACTGCCTGTCAGCCTGGGCAGCATGGAGATGATCCGCGAGATCGAAAAAACAAAAGAATGCCTGTGCGGTGATTCCGATGTAGAATTGACCAAAGAGGACGCCATGAGCTGGATGTACAACATGAAGAATGAGGACGGCAGCTATGGTGCGCACTGGGAAATTGAACAGACACGGCCATTTATGGCCCCGCGCGGCATTACCTGCGATGCGTGGGAGTGGGCAGCGGTCATGAACATGATGTACAGCGACTACTGCAAGGTAGCACGCAAGAACAGCGTGGACAGGCCGGAGTTTTACGCAGACCTTGCGGCGGCGTTTTTGGAGGATAAGGACGCGCCGGAGGACAAGGCCGGGCGGTACTACCACAATATTGCGGCGGTGCAGGAATAAAAAAATCAGCCCGCAGCTGACGAAGGTTTCTCGGCAGTTGCGGGATTTGCTGTGTCAGGGGAGAATATCAAGCTCCCAGCCGGAGGGAAGTTCCAGAAGAAACAGGCCCGTGCGTTCCTGCGCACGTACCCAGAAATCGGACCGGTTCAGTTCTTTTGCTGTATCACGGCGTGATTTGCCCTCAAAGTAAATGGCGATCAGGACAGATTGCTGGTCAGAGTTGAGGGGGGTCATAGCTTCGTGCCGCTTGCAATAGGCTGTGTTCATCTCGGCGCGGGCACGGCAGTACCGGGCATAGGCTTTATCGTACCGCTCTGCCAGGCGGGCTACCGGGTCAGAGTGTGCGTTGCCTTTGGGCATACCATCGGCGGGGTGCGCCGACATGGCGGCGTTGGATTCATAGAATTTATCGCGGGCCTCGATGAAATCTTTCTGATACGCGGCGTATTTTTCCATCCATTTTTGACGCTGGGTGTTGCCGCATGGTACATTATTTTCCATTGTTGACTCCCTCCAACCAGTAATCTTTTTTGCACTGCTCGCATGGCTTCCCGTTCTTTACGCATTTGCTTTTATACGATTTATCAATCTTTTTAGGACATATATTTATAATACCGTTTTTCATTGGTGCATCTGAAAAATACCTTTCCAAAACATCTTGCCTTGTACACGGCCACTTTTCCGCCCATTCAATTAGCTTTTGCGTTCGCTCTATAACTTTTATCATGCCATAGTTGCATAAAGCGCAGCCCAGACTTTTACCATCACTGTTTAGCGGACATGTTGCGCAAATGCCATTGTGCATATTGCAAAGCTGAGCTCGATATATTTCGTATTGAAAAGCGTCCATAAGGTTTCTCCTTTTTCCATTACAAAACAAATAGAGTGGTGTATATCATTTTGTGAGTCTCCTAAAGATGCGATAAAGTGCGATGCCGATGCGGGTTACAACCAGCAGCGGCCAGAAAACAAGGGAAATAACGTTGTCTGCGCCGTCTACGGTTTCCATTCGGTCTGTGTGGTTGATGTACAGGACGGCGAGCAGGCCGCACAGGTCGTAAACACAGACGGCGGCGATAACAAGGATAATGGTCATGGTGTTACCTCCGGCAACTATCGTTCACGAGCGAACGCATAAGCGTTCAACATCTTTGCACCACATTCCGGGCAATATTGGTAATTATACGGTATAAACGCAAAACATGACTTGCAGTAAGTGCACATATAAGCCGCATCTTGTATTCTTTTCCAATGCGCCGTAGGCCGCAGGGATTCGGGGTCAATGGTTGGAATTGCTTTTAGCCATTTAGCAAAATACTTTAACTTTACAATGTCTTTCAAGAACTCGCTCTGGCGGGTCTTGACGGGGTGGTCTTTTGCCCACTTAATTACGATGTCAATATTCTTTCTGATTGCATTCTCATCCATATTTTCGGCAATAGATGCGGCAAACCCGCATCTGCGTTTTAAGCCATTGAACAACGGGCAGGCTTCGCACCCGCCCTCTTTTAGAATCATCGTTCGGCACATCCGAATGCGTGCCTTTTCGTACTCTAATACGTCCATAGTCTCACTCCTTACCAATCTGCGTTGATAACAACATAGCTGTTGTCCATTATGGCATCATTTACCAATGCGCTGATATAATCCCAGTGGTACACGTTGGCATTTTCTGCGAACGATGCAAGGTCTTTCGCTTGTTCCAGAGTCAACGTCATATCTTTACCGTACCAGTCGTTATCCGGGATTCTGTCTTCGCACGGCACATAGTAGCCGATTTTTTCTAGCCAATCTTTCCATGCGTAGCCGCCCGAATCTTCATGGTCGATCATATCTCCTTTGATAGGTTTTCCGCAGTGTGGGCATTTGCCCACATCGTAGCGGCTTACTGTAATATCAAATCCCATTACAAACACTCCTTATCCAGCCCGCGGGCTACATACTGCCCATAGGTTAGGCCCAGGGCGTCGGCTTCGCGGACGCATTGTTCGATCGGTTTTATTCTCTTGATTTCTTTTGGTGCCACGACTTTCTTCGGCTTTTCAGCATTTTTAGCAATGCGCCTTTCCCTGCGCCGCTTTAAAACTTTCTCGCGGTTTTTGTGATATGCAGCACGGGCGGCGGCGTTGCTCTTGATTCTCCGGCAATCCTCACAGAATTGCGTCTGCCGATTGACATTCACCATAATGCTGCCGCAGCACTGGCATGGCTTTGTTACTGTTCGCTTCATGGCAAATCATCATCCTTTGTAACTTCTATTTCGGAACCGTCATGGAGCTTTCTTGTGCGCTTAAACTCAGATGAATGCACTGTGCCATAATGTCTTCGCGCTTGATATCCAGCGCCGCTAGCATTTCAAGGGTAGAAAATCCATCAACGTATGTTTCAATTTTCATTTGGTCATCGTCTATCGTATAAATAATCTGAAATCGTTTCATAGCGGCTCCTCCGTCTTTTTGGCATCAATGCCGATGCCCTGTAGTGTTACCTGTGCCCAAAGGTCTGCAAGCTGGTCGTTGCGGTACTCATTGTATTTGTCGGCTACCGGGCCGGTCATGCAATTTTGGATTTTAACCAGCGTCCGGCGTGACAAACCTGCCTGGTAACAGGCCAGCAGGCACAGATATGTTGCACGAGTGGCAATGTCGTTGCGCTCTTTGTCTACGAGTTCATGCGCCTTTTTCTCAACCTCTTTCAGCTTTTGCTCTGCATAGAGGTCAACCGCTTTTTGCATTGCCGGGGTAGGTTTTAACCTCGCTTTCATCGAAATACCTCCTGTTTTTGTTCCTTTTCGGCGAAAAATAGGCATATAGGAACAAAAAACGCCCATTTTTACGCCTGAATCATTCAGCTTTTGCCTGTTTTGTACAATCCATATTTTCTGACATCGCGGCGGATTTTAATGCCGCGCTCTGCATCTGCCGCGTCCGCTGCGGCATCTGCAAGCCGCTGTGCGCGGATTTTCTCGAACATGGCCGCATACTCGCCGTAGCGATTGCAAGCGCTGTGGCAGTGCGCATGGCGGTCTGGGCAGTCTTTACATGGGCTGGTCATCGTCCGGCATCTCCTCGATAAAAATTTCGGTGCGTGGATTGGCTTTGTCGTACAGTACGCGGGAGCCGTCTGTTGCTGCTACAATATTGCTGTTGTCATCTTTCAAAATTCTGGCATCAACCAGAATATCCATGATGGCACTTTCAAGGTTTGTTTTATCTACCCTGTGCCGTGTAGGCATGTAATACAAGCACTTGACATTGTAGCGGCCATCCAGCGGATTTTTGGGCGCTGGTTTTAAAAATATCTTGGCAGTTCTCGCGTACTTTAAGTAGGCTGCGCTTGGCAGCACTTTTGCGTACTTGCCCTTATGACATACCGGGCAGTGTGCGCCAACGTATCCGATGCGGGGACTGTTCTTTTTTGTGATGGGCTTGCCGTAGATTATGTATTTTTGTATCATACAAAATCCTCCACGCTCATCTGCCCAGGCAGTACATCTTCTTCCATCCACCAACGGAACACATCTTGTCCTGTACCGCCCTTCATCCAGTTTCCGTCCATCTTTCCGCGCCTTCTCCGCTCGTCAAGCATCCTGTCAAATGCTTGTATGTAGAGTTTCTCGTAAGCAGGCCAGCGGCGGAACTCTGCATACCGCTTTTTGCTTGCCATCGGGCACCCTATACAGCCCACCCGTGACATTCCGCATTCATACAGCGGATTGACGGGCACCTTTGCATCCTGCAAAAAGCTCCACACCTGATTATCCGTCCAGTCCACAATGGGGTTTACTATACGCTTTGCCGCGATCTTGCAGCTCTCAAAGATTTCGCTTGGCTCCTGTTCTTCGCCTTTCAGAATAATTTTGTTCTCTTTGTTCCGGGCGAACGCTTCAAAAACACCCCTGTCACGCTTTCTTCGGCTGCTTTCCGCCCACCGCACACCAGTCGTGATGAACCGCCCGTTTCCGCCCTGTTCTTTCAGTACCGAACAGCAGTACCGCACAACTCGTGTCGGCGGCATCAGCTTTTGCGGGATCAAGTCCCACATGCTTGTGCGCTTGCCCTTGTAAACAGGGTAGTTGATGGTGCATTTCACGCCCAGGCTTTCAAGTCTGGCAAACTCCTGCCGTACAAACCGCACTGTCTCCGGCGCGTCTGCCGTTGTGTGGCTGTGCTGCACTTCAAACGGAATGCCCCCCCTAAGTGCCAGCTCCACGCATACGCTGCTGTCCTTGCCGCCGCTGGTCGTTACCACAAGCGGCGTGCCGTAATACTTCAGCGCCATGTCGCTTGCCGCTTTCAACCGCCCGATGGCAATCTTCTCCGGGTCGCCGCTGGTCGGCAGGGTCACAAGTCCCCAATCTTCTTTGCTCACGGTACAATCTCCTTTACTTTCGCGTAGTACTTCTCGCTGTACCAGATATCCGGCAGGCGGGGATTTTGGGTGTAGCCTGCGGTGCGCAGGGCGGCTTCGGCGTTCCAGCGCGTAGAATATAGGCGCTTGGAGTGCGTGATGTCGCCGGTAGAGCGGGAATAGGTAAGTATCTCATACTTCATCGGTGTTCAGAGCCTCTTGCAGGTGCTTTTTCGCGCTGCCCATAATAGCAGCGGCATTTTCAAGGTTCACTTTAGCGGCGCTGTGCAGTTTGGCTGCTAAGGCAAGCTCGACAGACGCAAGCTTGAGCAGAAAATCCTTATCAGACATTTTTGGTCACCTCACAAAACAAATGGAATGGTTTGGCCCATGCGTAGTCGATTTGACCGCAAGCGCCGTGCCGGTTCTTGACAACCTCCAACACAACGTCGCTTTCGCCGGGCGGGTCGAGTTCATACTTTTCGCGCTCTTTGGTATACTGACCGGGGTTGATGGCAAGGATCATATCGGCATCATGTTCGATGGTGGCAGAGCCGAACATATCGGACATTTTTATCATGCCTGTATCGGCGGCTCTCGCGGCCTGTACGAGCTCGATAATGCAGATATGATATTTCATGGCAAGCTGTTTTAAACCGCGTGTGAGGGCTGCCAGCTCGTCGTTACGCTTTTCTTTTGCGTTGGGCGGTGCGACAAGCCCCAGATGGTCGATGACAACAACTTCCGGCTTGCGGTCTTTGATGGTCTGTTCGACATCGGCCAGCCCGGCAAGACTGGAATCGTCCAGGATGAGCTTGTATCGCTTTTTGAGAAGTTCGGCATCCTCTGCAATGTGCCGCGTCTCTTCCGGCGTGAGCTTGTGGTTGGCAATGCGGGTGGAATCAATTTGCTCCCACCTGGAAAAGATGACGGTGTAGAGCTGCTCGCGGGACATTTCCAACGACTGATAGAGCGTGAGCGCGTTTTGGGATATCTGGCACGCGATTTGCAATGCCAGGGTGGATTTGCCCTTACCGGGGCGGGCCGAAATGACCGTGACACCGCTGCGGGCCAGCCCGCCGGTGAGGGCATCCAACTTACTAAACCCGGTCTGGATGCTGTCGCTGGGCTTTTGCAGCCAGGTAAGGAAGTCGTCTATGCCGTCGGCAAAGTCTTTGGCGCTCTGTTCCTTCTGGTGGGCCATGATGTACTGCTGGCGTTCCACGATGCGGAACAGTTCAGCGCTGGTCGCGTCTGCGTCCTGGTCTTGCGCGAGAATCTTTTGCAGTGCGGCGGTGAGTTCCCGCTTGCGCCAGCCATCCATCACGCAGTTGATGTAGGTACGAAAGCCGGTCACGGAGGGGACAGTCTCAACGCACTGCACGGCAAGCGATTTCATGGCGGGGCCGCATTTGGCGATCACCGAGACGGTGTCGGCACGCTGGCCTTTTTCGGCAAGGTCTTTACAGAGTAGGAAGATGTTGCCCAGGTCTTGCAGCTCGAACATCTTGTAGGTGAGGGATGCAAACGCGTCGTCCTGCAAATCCGGCTGGATGAGCATGATGCCGATGACGGCTTTTTCAGCAACGGCGGTATTCATTCGACATCCTCCCAACCGATGATTTTAGGGACAACGCCGTTGATGCGTTCCTCCCGGGTGTACTCCCGGTCGAATATCGGGCGGCGGGGTTTCGCCGGTGCAGTAGGTTTCTGGGGTTGGGATGCTTCATCCTGCCAGCGCTTTTGATTCAACCAGGTTGCCGGGTTGGGGATATATTGGCCTCCGTCCTTCATCCACTGCGGGGTGGTTTTCAGATAAGCAAGGCTGGACAGGATAGCGGACAGGGTGGCGTCGTCCGGGACAAGAGCGGCAAACTTTTTGCGGGCGTCGGCCTTGCCTACTTTCTTTGGGTAGGCGGCCCAGAACTTGGTGAAAGCAGGGGAATCCGCGTCGGCCCCTTGGGGGGTATGGGGGGTATTCTTAACTTCTTTATTCTTCTTTATATTAGGGTCTGTGTTAGCACTGTGTTGGTTCTGTGTTACCTGTTTGTTAGCTTCTGTGTTAGCACATTGGTAGTCGCTGTAATTGTTTACCGTAAACACGCTGAATTTTCCGTGTTCGCACTGTGTTATTTCTTGTGTTGATTTTAGGTGGTTTATGGCAGTGCGAACTGATTGAACACTTATGCCGGTATCTGTTGAAATTTGGCGAATAGAAGCGACGGCCTGACCGGGTTCTAGTTGAACGCCTTTGTAGTAGCACGGCTCATAACAAGCCAGAAACAGCAGGTGCAGAAACACGCATTTTGTGGGGGTATCGGTATACCAGCCCCACTTCATCATGCGACGGTACAGCTTGATATACCCATCGTTAGCCATTTTTCAACACTCCAAGTAATATTCAGCGACGCGGCACAGTCTGCCGTAACGGTTGCGGCGCTGTACCATGCGGGAGGCTACCGGGTAGCCCCGGCGCTTGATATCCGTGATGCGGGAGGCAAGGCGGCTGCATCCGAAATCTTCCAGCGCATCCAGGGCGGTAAGCGTGCCGCCGGATTCCAGCACAGCCAGAATCTGGTCGATTTGGGAGGGGATGCGCTCTTTCTTTCCTTTCTCGTCATTCATTTACATCACCTTCCTTTCTCTCAAAAATTAAAAGGGAGGTCTCCCTCGTCCTCAATGAGGGCATAGTCTGCATCCGGTTCGCCCTGTGTGCGCTGGGAGGGGGCTGCGGGGCGCTGTGCGGCGTTCTGCGGGGAGGGGCTGGTACTTTCCTTACTGCCGCAGAAACTCGCGTTCTGGGCCACGATTTCGACGGCTGTGCGGTTCTGGCCGTTCTTGTCCTGATACTGCCGGGTCTGCAAGCGGCCATCAATGGCAATGAGGGAGCCTTTGGGGAAGTATTTGCAGACGAACTCTGCGGTCTTGCCCCAGGCTGTGACATCGAGCCAGTTGGTTTGGCTCTGGCCGCTGGCATCCTTATAGCCAGAATCGTTAGCGATGCGGAAAGAGCAGACGGACTTGCCGCTGTTCGTGGTTTTGAGTTCCGGGTCTTTGACCATACGGCCAATAATAGCAACAACATTCAACATAGGTTAGTCCTCCGTAATATCGAGATAGTTTTTGTAAAAGCGACGGCGGAAGTCGTCATGGTTCCAATGGTAGTAGGCTTCGGCAAGCATTTGGCCTTGTTTGTGGTAGTTGTCTTGCAGGTTGCCGCTTAAATGAATGGCGGCGTGGCAGGCGGGGCAGACGTTAATCCAGAGGCCCAGCGCCTTGCTGGCCTTGCGGCGGCTTCCACCGTAGATTTCATGCCGGGCGGTTTCCCCGAATCGGCCACAGCTAAAGCAGCGGAACGACTTATGTGGGAACAGCGATGGTGCATAGCCGTTCTTGTCCAGCTTTACACCGTATTCGTTATACTTTTTCTGGCGCATCAGATTCCTCCTGAAAATCGCTTACATTCAACAAATCCAAAATTTCCTGAATGGCAGAAATGCGACCAGTCAAAAAGGAAAGCTCTGCGTTTCGCTGCGAGTACTTTGTATTTCCGACACAATCCCAAGCGGTGTCCATCATTTGGACAAGCGTGTTGTAAAATTCGTCACTTGTTACTTTAAGAGTTTTTTTCATCGTCTGTCAGTCCTTTCAGTTTAGAGATTTCTTCCGGGGTCATAGTGGGAATGCCCTGCTGCTGGCATTCCTGCACGATCAGTTCGATGAGGCGGTGCATCTGTGAGGGGTCGAACTGGGAAGAGCCGTACCAGCATTGCACGTTGTAGAAAGTCCCCTGCGGGGTGGTCATTTCATCGAGTTTGTGAACCTGCCAGCCCTCGCCCTTGCTCTCCCAGCCGTTTTTGAATGCCTTTGCCGCATCGGAGCGGAGGGTGACGATGGCGGAGCTGCCGCCGATATCGCGTATCAAATCGCGGTAGATATCCAGCACAGGGCGGTTGATTTTAGCGGCAAGCTGGTTCATGAGCGCCCAGGCGTAAGCGTTGGCCGATAGGCTGCGCTTTTGCGTGGCCATGCCGATGACGGCGGCAAGGGGCTTGCCCTCGTCGATGACAGCGCGGACTTTGTCACAGTCAGCGGTGGAGCATTCCAGGGTGATTGTGTTGCCGATAACAACGGCTTGTTTGATGGAGATTTGTTGCTTCATTTCCACGCCTCTGCAATCTGCTGGCCCTGCTTCCAATCCTCTGTGGTGAAGTCCTTAGAGGGCTTGCCGATAGTTTCTGCAATGAGTTTCCACGCGTCAGCTTCGTCGGCGTTGTTCTTCTGGCAGTAGGATTTGACGGCACGCTGGCACTCGGCGCGGGCGGCAAGGCGGGCAGCGGCGGGGTTACCCATTTTGTAAACGGTCTTTCCGTTAGCGGCGATGGTGAGCGCTGTAATGCGGCCCTCTTTAACATCCATAGCCGTGACGGAAAAACGGGTGTTGCATTGATAAATGGGCTTGCCCCATTTATCTTTACGACCGGAATCGGTCACATTGGCATTGGCGGCAGGAATCCAGATAAAGGGAGCTGTATACAATTCCCGCCCAATTCCCCAGTTGAACCCGGCACGCTTGAAGCTGTCGGATGCAAGGCCTTTTTCGGCTTCGGTGTTGGATTCGGTGCCGGTGTCCTCTTTTCCCACCCACTGCTTTTTGTCATCATCCCAAACAGCAATGGTGCAGTTTGCGTTGTCGCGGGAATGGCGGCGCTGCCAGTTCATGGGGCCATAGGTTTCATCAAGAATCTGCATATCGCAGCGGGCTGTTTTATAAAGCAGAAGGGACACGCCATTTTCTTTACATGTGGCAACGCGGCACTCTACATCTGCTGCCGTAAGAGCGCGGGGACGTTTCATATCATTATTCATTAGATGGCTTCTCCTTCCGGGTCTGGGGTGGTCAGGTGGATGCGGTAGCAGGCGGCGGGCGGCGGGGCAATGCCGATAGTACGCGTTTTCAAATCTGCAAAGTAGACGCGGGTATCATCGACCTTGAAATAAGTGTAGTTCAGGCCGTAGCGTCGCCCCGCAAGCAGCGTGACGAACGCACCGATGCTCTCGGCATAGATGCGGCGGGCATCCTGCACCGCATTGAAATAGGCGGCGGAAATGCCGGTTGCTGTGGGGATAATCCCCGAACAGCGCCGGTCCCGGATCAGGTTATGCGCCTGCTGAAAGGCGCGGATGTCGTCAATGGTCATGTTAGTAGTCCTCCATACAGCGGGAATCTTCCCAAGGGTCGGATTCGGTGACGTCCTCGCCGGGGTAGTCGTCGGGGTTATAGCAGATATTGCAGCCGAAGATTTCGGTGTCGTGGTTGGCGGTGCGGATCAGGTAGATAGCTTCGCATTCTGCGCCGCAGACGGGGCAGCGCGGGAAAGCGGGTTCATCAGGCGGGAAGGGGTTGTCTTGATGCCCCCAGAAGCTAGTCATTCGGGTACCTCCACAAGTTCACCGTTTTTCAGCTTGTACCAAATGTCAGGCTTGATGTTTTCACCGTCAACCTTAAAACACTGCACATCTTCGCGATGCCAGTTGTGTTCATCATCTTCTGCCCATTCTGCCAGAACAAGCCAGCATCCTAAAGCGCCTTTTGCTTTACTATCAATGCCGAGCGCAGCAGCAACGCTTTCTTTACCTGTGGCAGATGCCGCGCCATGCTCGCCTGTAGCAGATGCCGCGCCCTGCCAGC
>ERZ1035001.155-NODE-155-length-43714-cov-53.601296_pt1 | contig 43714 bp, 72 predicted proteins | sample MGYA00520685_ERZ1035001 | MGnify/ENA primary metagenome ERZ1035001 (study PRJEB33766, sample SAMN09781749) | gut metagenome | biome: gut microbiome | host: Homo sapiens | place: Madagascar | study: EMG produced TPA metagenomics assembly of the PRJNA485056 data... | reverse complement strand
GCCTACACCAGCGGCAGCACCTGTAGCAGCGCCTACACCAGCGGCAGCACCTGTAGCAGCGCCTACACCAGCGGCAGCACCTGTAAAAGTAATGACTGAAAAAGCAGGTGGTGCAACTTACGAACAGTTTATTGCGCAAGGTTGGAACGATGAACAACTGATCGCTAACGGTTATATGGTAATGACCACCCCGGCCCCGAATTTTCTCAACGGTAACGGTTACTGATAGTTACTGGAACTGGGACGATATACCGCTTTAAACAGACATGGGGCCATAGTGCCCCATTTATCAACGAGGTATAAGATGAATCAAGAACAATTTGTACAAGAACAAGAAATGTTTGAAAAATTATCTTTAAAAGACCAATTGTCATACGTAAAGAAACACGGAGTGATTCAAAAAAGATTTAATAGCGTTTTAAGAACTTCCCGTGAAAATTTTGGTAAATTTTATTTCGCGTATGAAGTGCAAAACGGTTACGGATGGCGATTTGCACGCGCTTCTACAAAAGAAGAAAGTGATCGGTTATATAATGAATGGGTTAATAAGCGTTCATAACTGAAAACGGGGCCATAGTGCCCCATTTACTTATCAGGGTTTTATTATGTCAGATGCTTACGTTCACGATATTGAAAACTATCCTAATGTTTTTCTGTTCGGTGCTATTCATGCGTTAACTGAAACACCTTATATTTTTGAGATTTCACATCGTCGCGATGATCGTCAGGCTTTTTACCTGTTCACGGAATATTTGCGTGAACATCGTGCTGAAGAAGTTGGTTATAACAATCTGGGTTACGACTATCCTGTTCAGCATTCTATTTTGAACAACATCATGTATATCACCAACGCAGACATTTATAAAAAAGGTGATTCGATAATTAACGCTGGTGATGAAAATCGTTTTGCTCATATGGTGTGGGAAAAAGACTGGATAGTTCCCCAACTTGATTTGTATAAAATTCATCATTTCGACAATCAGGCAAAACGAACAAGTCTGAAAACACTTGAATTCAATATGAGAATGGAAAACATTGAAGACCTCCCATTTACGCCAGGGACTTACTTAACCAATTCTCAAATTGATACGCTTCGTCAATATCTGATACACGATTTAAAAGCGACTTTGATATTTTATAAACACAGTAAAAAACTGATCGATTTTCGTCGTGAACTTTCTGCTAAATACGGTCGTAATTTCATGAACCATAACGACACGAAAATTGGTAAAGATTATTTCATTATGGAACTTGAAAAATCAGGTATTCAATGTTTCGAACCGGGTAGCAGAAAACCACGACAGACGCACAGACCATCAATCGCATTAAACAGCGTGATTTTCCCTTATGTCCGTTTTGAACAGCCTGAATTTAATCGTGTTCTTAACTGGTTACGTCAACAGGTCATCACTGAAACAAAAGGCGTGTTTACTGATTTAAGCGCTGACATTAACGGGTTCTCGTTTGATTTTGGTACGGGTGGTATCCACGGGTCTATTGAATCTCAAACTATCAGGTCCACTGAAAATTATGTGATCATCGATCTGGACGTTGCCAGTTTTTACCCGAACCTTGCGATCAGTAATGAACTTTATCCGGCACATCTGGGTAAACAATTTTGCACCATTTATAAAAATGTTTATGACATGCGTTCCAGTTACCCGAAAGGTACACCAGAAAATGCAATGTTAAAACTGGCGTTAAACGGTGTGTATGGTGACAGTAATAACGTATACAGTCCATTCTACGATCCTGCTTATACAATGGCTATTACGATTAATGGACAGTTACTTTTGTGCATGTTGGCTGAAGAACTTCTGAAAATCTCTGGTTTGTCCATGATCCAGGCTAACACAGATGGTCTTACGGTTTACGTGCCACGAGTGTTTACCGGACAAGTAGAACAGGTTCGTCACGCGTGGGAAAAATTAACCAGACTCCAGCTTGAAGAAGCGATTTATGACGTGATGTTTATCCGCGATGTAAATAACTACATCGCTGTTTATGAAGGTGGTAAGAAAGTTAAACGTAAAGGTGCTTATTGTCACAGTGTTGATCTGGGTTGGCATCAAAACCACAGTATGCAAGTTGTCGCAAAAGCGGCTGAAGCAGCACTGGTACACAATAAAGACATTCGTGATTTTATAACATCACACGAAGACATTCACGATTTTATGTTGGTGACGAAAGTACCGCGTAACAGCAAATTACTATGGGGTGATAAACAAGTTCAGAATATCACTCGTTATTATGTCAGTACAGATGGTGCGCCGTTGACAAAAGTTATGCCACCGCTGGCAAAATCACTGAAACTGAATCCTGACGCGCCTGAACGCCGTATGTCAGTGTGCAAAGGTTGGTTGACCACTGAGTGCAACGACATGAAACGTTTTAACCGGACAACGCTCAATTATGATTTTTACATCAAAGAAGCTGAAAAACTCGTTGCACCACTTCGGTAAACCGTATAGAATTATTTAAAACTTATTGAGGCGATAACAATGCATACTTCACACAAATTTGTAGCTGGTTCACCGATTGGTGTCTTTACTCCCGGTAAAATTTATAACCGTGTTGACGGGTTCACCCGTGACGGTCGTTCCCGTGGTTTTTATATTGATGACCGTGGTGAATTCCGTTTAACAGACGATGATATGTTCGAACCTGCAGAACAGATCCAACTGCGTTTACCACAAATGCCAATGTTCCCGGTCCGTCAGGAACGTCTGAAACTGGCTGCACGCTGGGGAACGTCTGAAATCAGTATCAGTAACTGGTACAAGGTTAATGATCTGATGAAACCGTGGCGTATCAGTGACGCTATTTGTGGTACTCGTGTTCTTACAGAACCTAATACAACGACATTTAAACCCGGTGAACTGGCTGAACTGGCTAATTCCCGTGGTTATCTATTGTCAGAACTATCCGTTCGTTGGGGTTGGCATTACGGGTGTGAAACTCTACACACTATCAGCACTGACCCGCGTCGTGTTGCGCTTATCTGGGATATGTTAGAAGGAATGAATCGTCATGACTGATTACAGCGTTTTAAGTGATATTTCAATCAACGCAATGGTTAGTCGTAAATTGTACGGTGAACCATCACATGAACATCGTCTCGAACTGGTGAATCAAGTAGTCGATTATTGTAATAAACCAGACGATGCAATGCCGATTATTATTGAAAATAAAATTAGTATTGTTTCAACAGATTCATCATGGATCGCTTTACCTGACAATGCTGTTATTGATGGAATTACTGGTGATGCGACAGAAATGATTTATGCGGATGACTCGTGTGTTATTCACGCTAACCCACTCCGTGCCGCAATGATTGTGTTCTTACAGATGCAGGAAAACAACCATGATTAAACTCTGTTACATTGCCGGGCCTTATCGTGCTGATTGTGCGCTTAAAACATCCCGTAACGTGTCACGTGCTGAACAGGCGGGTAAACGACTGGCGTTACAACGTCCGGGGTGGTTCCCGATCATTCCTCACAAGAACACCGAATTGTGGGACTTTGACGGTGGTTTACGCAATATACAACCTGAATACTACCTATCAGGTACGTTAGAAGTTATGCGCCGTTGTGATGCCGTTCTGGTGCTTCCTGATTATCGTCGTTCGTCCGGGACTATTGCGGAAATTGCAGAAGCTGAACGTCTGGGTATTCCTGTGTATTACAGTGTGGAGAGTGTACCGGAACATGGCTAAAGACAACTGGGAAACACCGTGGGATTTTATTGATAACGTTTCTCGTGAATTCCCACTTGTTCTTGATGTGTGTACCGATGGTTCTAACGCTAAATGTTCGTTGTTTATCACTGATAGTCTGAATAAAGACTGGCATTCGATTGTTCAAAGTAATGGTGGTGGGTTCATCTGGTGTAACCCACCATACAGCGATCCGTCTCCCTGGGTTAATAAAATAATAACCACTGTTCATCAGGGAACTGGTTCGTTATTACTCGTGAACGCTATGACGTCTGCAGACTGGTTTCACAAAGCACTGACACATTGTTCAGAACTATGTGTATTTAAAGGTCGTATAGCGTTTGTAGATCCTGACACCGGGTTACCTGCAGGTGGAAATGACCGTTCACAGGTGATGTTTGTTTTCGACCCACATCATATCGGTGAATGTAAAACGAGATCTGTAAAAGTTTCTGACTATCAGAAAATAAAACGACAAGCGTACAGGAGTTATTGTTATGTCCACAATCGTTGAATTCAACCCTATGGATCCTGCTAAACGTCCGACAGGACGCTTTGCAAGATTGCCACAAACACGCGAACAGTTTTTTCCATTGTTGAACATGCGAGGGATTAAAACAGACCCACACGGGTTGATAGGAACATCCTTGTTTATGTACCGGACTGAATATCCGGTTCCCGCATCGTGGATTGAAGTATCGGTTGAAGATTTACTGAAGACTGTCTACTAATGCGTTGTGAATAGTTGCACATTTGAAATAAATATCTAACCACTGGTCATTAACATCTGTTGAATCACTTCCTGTCAGACCGTTCAGCCGTGGAAGGTTTTCGGTCTGACACTTCTGAACTAATGCGGCCTGATAAACGGGCTTCTGCTTCGGTAACTCGTTCGTTGTACAAGCGTTGATATTCAGAAGTAAGACACTCGTTACGAAAAACAGTATTAGTCTTTTCATGTCGTATTTCCACGATTTTAGTATTCTGCGACCAGTCAGCTAAACCACGAAGTACATCATCCGCCAGTTCCTGTTGTGCCTTTAACCTTTGTTGTTCCCGTTGTGCATCGTCTAAACGTTCCTGACGTTCTTCATTTACCCGTGCTTTATATCCCGCGTGGTAACACGTATACGCACCAGCGCCTAATACCAGAACAGTTGTAACAACGGTGATTAAAATACTACGAGTTGTCATTTGGCGTACCTCGTTGTTTATCTACAGCGATTTTTTTAGCACCAACATACTGACCTATACAGAAACCGAAATAGGTTAACAGCACTGTATCATCAAGTGTGCGGTCCACGGCCTGGTAAATCAGAATACCTGTTACCACGAGGAAGCCTAAAGCCGCTTGTGCGCGGCTTAAAGAGATCCCCCCGGTTGTGTTACGTAAAATGCTGAACTTATCCATGATTGTCATCTCACGCCGGATATTTCGCATGTGGTAACTGGAAGTGTGGACCATCTTTCAGTGTTTTCCAGTCACCACCCCATTCAACAGGGATATTCAGTTCTTTTGCAGCCTGTTTAAATGCAGTGGCAATTTGGTCGTAATACTTCCACTCCCACGACCCGGCAGATGTAGGATAAGCAAATACATCCACGGCGTGACCCGAAATATGACGACTGTTCATTGTCTGACTTTTACCTGCAGCAACCAGTTGTCGTTGTCGTTCAACAGTTCGTAAACCTTCTGTGATACCGAAATCAACGGGTGATAACTGAAGTGCCCGACGCACGATTTTCACAAGATCCGGGTTAACCCCTTTCAGATTATTTTCACTTCTCTGACTGAATTTAAAGTTACTCATTGCTTACTCCCAGTTTTACGTTGTTCCGCTTTCAAACCTTCAATAACAACTTTCAGGTCATTTGTTGACTGTGTTAGCTCTTTAACACTGGTGAGGATTTCAGCGTTCTGTGTGGCCTGATATTCGATTTTGATGTCGTGAACATCCACTCGGGATTCCACTCGCTTTGCCAGATTAAGCGCCTCGTGTGCATAGGTTTTTGCATCAGCAATATCTTTTTCATTAGAATTGATTTGGTTTTGAGTTACTCCGTAACCTACCAACCCCGTGGCAACAAATGCTATTATAGGCCAATACCTCAACACTGGGTTATCAGACATTGTTCTACACTCCTGGAGACTTAAAGATGGCTAACTGCAATGATTATATCAGTGCTGATGATTTGAAAACAGGCAAACAAGCGATTTTACATATTGAACACGTTGCGAAAAGTCGTGATGCAAACGGTAATCACGCGTTGGATGTTACCGATACGATCCGTGATCAATCAGTTACCAACAAGACGCTTGATGGTTTAGAAAACCTGTACAATCAGGCTATATCTCAGGTCGGTTATGTCACAATGGATAGCTTTGAAGATGGCGCGACACTGACACTACCTAATCAGGTATTACGTTACGAAGCAACTGGTGAATATTACCGTTGGGATGGTGATTTTCCTAAAACTGTCCCATCTGGTTCAACACCTGAAAGTGCTGGTAGCATTGGCTTAGGTGCATGGGTTAGTGTTGGTGATGCTTCTTTGAGAAGTGATTTAAATAAAGATGATGGGTGGAGTCATATCGGTACAGAATTTGGTAAGAAATTAAAAGAATACCTGCAATCATTACCTAGTTTATCAGCCGTTAAATACATGAATTTTGCAGAGTATGCCGCTTTATTAGCCGGTAATGACAGTGTAAATCATGATGTTAAAGTTCAGCAGGTTATGGACGAAGCACATAATCTTAAGTGCTCAGTCTATTTCCCAACTGGTCGTTATGTATTTGATACCGCAGTTAATGTGTGGACATATGTTCGTGCTGTATGGGGTGACGGTTCTGCAATCATTACCAGGAGATATGGAAGTCAGTTTAGTTCGCCTGGGGTTATTGACCCAGCGCACGACACCCGTAAACTATTTCGTATGATGGGTGGTGCTTTAGGGCCGCAATCAATTCATGGACTAATAATTGACGGTAATGCCCGTGCGTTTACTGTACCAAAACATACCGACCCAGATCAGTCATTACCTAACCAGACGTATTACGGTGATGTTGAACCTGTTGATGTTGGCCCATATGTTTACGGCCCTAGCGGTCAGGTTCCTGTATCTGATACATCTTATTATAACCACGATAAAAAAGAGTCAGGTTTAACCGTATTTGATATGGTATTTAAAGATCAACCTGGTGGTGCTGTTGTGGGCAATGGCCAAAACGTTCGCGTGTTTGGAAACCACTTCATGGGTTGGTATGACCACGCTGTTTATATAGCTGGTAGTAATTTTGCATCATTAGGAGATGGAATTCTATGCGGTGATATTGTGGTAACAGGTAACGTTTTCCGCAACCGCATTAACAACCGTGGTAACGGCGCTGTAAAAGCACGTTTTGGTGTTAACCGATATGCTGTAACAGGGAACTCATTTGATATCGTCGATTATTGCATGGCGTTTGAAATGGGAAATGGTGCCGCGACACAACCGTTTGGACAAGTTGTTGTGAATGGAAACACAGCAACTTGTGACGGTATGTTTATGCAGATTGGTAACGATGTAGGTACTGAGTGGTTTGACACACGCTGGCTTAAATCATTAACAATCACCAATAACACGGTCAGGTCTCTCGACAGAATTTTCTTGTTGGGAGTTAGTGGTGGATCTACTGCGTATGTTATGGATGGATATTCAGTACAAGTGGCAAATAATCGCTTTTATGCTCCAGCGTTCTTGTCTATGTATACATTCATGACTAACACTGAATGGATGATAAACAATAATATCATCGAAATAACAGGAACATCGATGATTACAGGTGTAGACCAGCCTAACGTAAATAACTCAAAAATATATCTTAAAGATAATGTGCTTGGGGTATTACGTACAGATGTACAAGGATATGCTGCTGTCAGTAATTTCCAACAAGTAGAGATTTCAGGGAATACATTACGAAATCTCTATTTCCAGATTGGTAGTTACACTACAGACCTTGCTATTAAGGATAATACCGTTAACTATGTGTCAAGTCTTGCTACTAAAAATCTTGCACTAATGTATTCGGGTGCAGGAAACGGTTTAAATACTGCGGATATCAATAACAATAGGTTCTTCGGTGGGGTAGGACGTTGTCAGCTTAAATTTAGTAGTAATGCTGCCTTAGATTGTATCAATAATAAGTTTTATGGTACTACAGCACCATTCATGGAGTTACACCCAACTAGTTATACTCCTCGTGTTGTACGCATTAAAGATAACTTGATGCGTGGTGCGGGTGTGCTGTTAGCCCCTTTGAGCGCGGGTGTGCTGTTAGCAAGCACTGGTAACTATATGGTTATCGCTGAAAACACCTGTATGGCAAGTAACCCAACAGTACCTGAAACGATTACGTTATATCAGGATACAGGTGCTCAAAGTTGGGTTGCTCATTATGAAACCATTCGTTGTGTTAGAAATGATTTCAAATCAGCATTACTTGCCATCAATGCTTCTGGAACTGCTCAGTCAGGACTTAGCACTACTAATAAGTTCTGGTTTGGTGATAACGCCACAATAAACACTACTGTGGCGTGTACATATCCATCGTTAAATAAGGCTAATACCGATATTCCGCAAACGGTTAGCGTTTAATCATCCTGGTAATAACGTGCATCGTAATTGATGCACGTTAAACCTACCTGATAGTTATTATCCCTTCCTGACGGTTCCATGCTCTGAACAAGCATTGCTAACTTACTTCTTTCGTCATCAGCACGGATCACATATGCAGTACGGTCACGTAACCACCCTGTGTAAATTTCCTCAGACGGTTGATAAGCCATCACCACTGAAAACTCATCACCCCCAGCAGTTACAGGAATGTTTTCAAGTGTTCCCAGTCGGTGTGTTAACGTTATGCTGTATGTATTACCCGTGGTGAATGTAACAGGATCGCTGAGAATAAGTGTTAAACCGTCAACATCGACAACAACACCTTCGTGTTGTTTCATACGGGTATTGTCAATCATATCCACACGCATACCTGGGGTAGCCTGTAACCCGATACTAAGTGCCGTGCACTCATGAGTGATACGTTGATAACGTAATTTATTCATCTCACGATTAGCACGGATGTTTGCAAGGTATCGCGACTGACATGCAACAAGGTCTATTTTATTAAGGTTTGTTTCTTCACCTTTAGTTACATATAAATATGATTTTTCATCGTGGTCGAAATATTTAACCTGAACACCAGTATATTCTTTAGGTGGTGCGAAAGAACGTGTGCGCTTATCACTGTCAGGAATCTTAAACGCGTGACCGAATTGCATTGTAGACTGCTCCTGTGGTAATTCAGGCCAAAAATACAATACACTACCAATCTGATACGGTTTAACATTCACCGTGTTACATACGGTGTCCAATCCTTCTTCGTACGTCGTACTGTTGTTATCAAATGTATAGCCAACTTCAATTGCTCGTTGGTCACCAAAATATTCAAGAAGTTGTTCCTGAACAGCATATAAAGCATCGCGATCAATAGTGTCCAATGTGCGACGACCAAATAAAGGATCTGTGTGCATTGACATTACAACGTCTGCAAAATTACTACTTGCAACATCGTTATACACGCGTGTTGCAATCATGTTTAATTTACGTTCTTTTTGTTTCAGTGCAGCGTTTGTTGCTTTCGTCACAGTATGGATCAATGTCACATCACCGTAGGAACGCGGGGAAACGTTCGTGATAGCGTATAAATCGCGCCACTTAATGTTATCAACAACAGACCCTTCGAAATCTTTGTCTGTATTTGACAGTCGTCTTACAGACACGTTAACAGGACCGTCAAAAGGGTTGTCCACAATTAACGAACTGCCTACAGCTTCTGTATAGCGACCACTGACAGACATAGAATGTGTCACGTTTGCTTTCACACCGTTCGGGTCCGACAAAACTACCTGGAAGTTACAGGTAAACGGGTAAACATCACCATCCGTTTTATACACGCCATTCTGTGCATAAAGGTTAATCATCAACTTATCCGCACTATCAATCAGATAAGGCCCGACAACATATGGCATGGTACTGTCAAGAGACGGTGAAAATTTGTATAAAAAATTTCCGCTTCCTTCAGTGGGTTCAAATTCCCAGTAACCGTCGTTTCGCAAGTAAGCCTGTGTATACGCAGCCTGACCACTTTCAGACAGAGCATCCCAACCATCACGACCATTAGTATCAATGATTAACGTATTCTCACCTGCATAAATAACATCATATTCACCGGACAGGTCATTACGTACATACGTGTTTAACGATAACGTATTAGATGTAAAGCTATAAAATTGTGATAAACGAATTTTACTACCGACTGGTGCACGTTCTGACCAGTCAATTGTAGTGTTATCATCGCTGGAAATCGTAGTGTCAATTTCACCAGTGCTGTAAATTTTAAAACTTGCTTTACTGATATCAGCATAGTTTGGCGGCTTGACTTCAGATCCATCTGCTTCGTTCGACGACTTAGCAACCATGATCGGGAAAGTGTTGATATCAATTGCACCACCGATATTCATATACGGCGAACCATAACCAGGCGCATTACCTTTTTTATAAAAGTCTAATTTTTCACCACTGATATTTACCGCAGGTGTAATACCATCACGAACGTCTTCGACTTCGTATTCACCAGCACCCAGACACAGAAACTGAACTTCGTATTCTGTTCGGTCAATGAAGATTCGGTAGTCCATTAACAGATCAGGATATGCCAGTACACGACCACGAATATCAGAAATACGTTCACCCGGTCGTGAAGCATTAGTACGCCCCTGAAGCGCGTTGTTAGATGACGCTGAACGTGAATTCTTAAGATTAGCCGACGCACTGGTATTCGGCATGAACAATTTTAAAATGGGGTTTAAAATTGTGCTAATAACTTTCGTTATTGCACTAATCACCCCACCTTTTGGAAGTTCATAAATATGATAAACAGCGTCAGGATCAGTCAATACGCTGGGATCAGTAACCCACTTTTGGGTAATATTTTCGTCGTTTTTATAAATCAGTAACCCACGCGGACGAACTGTACCCACGGGCCAGCGTTTCAACATCCATTCACCAAAGTCAACGTTATCCGCGTGTTCAACAGGATTAGTGTGATAGATGACTTTAGACACTTTTCATTCTCCAGAACGTGATTTCTTTATGTGCTGTCTTGATTATACTTAAAGGTGATCTGATTGTCTGTCCTGGTGAATCACCCGGTGGTTGATAACAATGATGAACCATTCCACAATCCCACACGCCAACATGAAAACCGCCTGAATATCGGTTCTTCATCAGTACAAGCGCGCCTTGTTCCGGTGTGGTAATTGGTGAAAAACGTTTTCGCATCCATCTGACAAACGCAATATCCCATTCATCACCTGAAACAGTTTTCAATACGTGTGGGTAATTGTGCACCTGATACCACTGACTGACCTCGTGTGTACAATTCCATTTATCAATATCGTAGCGATCACCGATCATGTTGCATACGCCAGCAATGTAGGAAAACGTTCGAACGTATATAATTCACCTGTCCCGGCGAAGTTTGTAATAGGTGGTGATGCTGTGAACGTACAACCCTGTGGTTCGGTGGTAATGTCACCAGATTCCAGAAGATATGGCCCATCCTGAATATCAGACATGGAACCATCTTCACGATAAACAAACGTTCGTAACTCAACAGATGGTTTTTCATTACTGTCAAGCGGAATTAAGTCCAGATATACACCGACAACTTCATTCAGATCCTGAATGGTGAATGAATAATCCTGTGATAAATCGTTTTGTTTATTCGCCTTCTTGACGGACATAGGGACGTATTCGTACTCATATTCCTTACCGTCTTCATGTACAGCGATAAATCCCGGATAAACACTGGTGATATATAGTGGATTGGGCCATGAACTATGATTCAGTTTCACACCGTCAACAACACCTTTACCTGTTGTCGCGACCGTTAATAATTCACGTAGTTCGTCTTTCATTCTGGTGTCCATGCGTTGTTTAAGAGTAGGCCAGTATCAATAATTTCTTTAAGGTAACAAGCAGCGTAATCACCCTGGCATTTAGTGATTAACAATCGTGATGCCATTGCACAACGGTCGATTACCGGAACAGCTTGCAACTGTAGATCGACAGATCCTTTCCATCCTACAACAGAGGATGACGGGTTACTGACAATCTGAACAACGTGTTCCTGAATCAAACCGTTCACAAACAGTTGCATCACAAACCGCTTACTACCTTCAGCGATTTCCATATTATAAAAGTCGTCCCACCACTGAAGCATCGCAGGACTGTATAACTGAATTGTACACGACACCTGAGCAGGACCACCAAAGGCGCTACGACCTAACCGTGATAGCGTCCCGGAAATATCAGATTTAGTTACACCCCACGGTGGACTATAACTGTAATTATCACGCTCAGGTAACACCATTTTCGCGCCGTACTCAAGCCGTGGTAAATCATCTGTATTGCTCATTATATTTTCCTGTTCGCATCATAGTTAGACCTGAACGCTTTATTTGTCTGACTGTACGGGTCATTCCATTGTGCCGCTGATTGTCGTGGGAATTCTTCACCTATGATAAGCACTACATCATCCCGTGTTAATCCTTGTTTCACCTGAACACGTTCACCACCGTAGTTATGAACCTGAATATTAGGTGATGAACCACCTTCAGATCCGGGGGTGTATGTCCCGCGATTCATTGCTTCCAGAGTGCTACGATAACGACTGGTAGCCTGTTTGGTACTGACAAACTCACCATTACTCAAACGTGCGTTTATACTGTCACTCTGACCTGTACCCGGACCTTTAACATAACCACCCGTTGCAAAACCTGTTGCAGCCACAGACTGAATGTTACCTAACACGCTTGTTCCGTATGATAAAGCCTGTGCAATGAATGGAATATTCGCCGGGAACGGCAACGCCATAGCCTGACTAACGGCTGTCCACAGGTTAATACTCGCCTGTGCGATACTAAAGGCTTTAGACAGTGCAAACATCGCTTTATACGCGTTTGATTGCTCACCTTTAGATTGTGCCAGACCAGCAGCCATTTGACCCAAAAAATCAGCACTGGATTGTAGTAACAAGCTGTAGTTAGCATTTGCAAGATTCATACGGGCTTGTTCCCCGGCCTGTTGAATCTGCGTTTTCATATCCTGGTATTGTTTTTCTGCTTCTAAATCATCTGCACGATATTGATCTCTCCATGCTTTCGCTATTGTTAATCGTTGTGCTTCCTGCTGGTTAGTCTGGTCTAACTGTGCCTGGAACGGGTTTAACTCACCCTGTACATCTGTTTGTACCTGTGATACCTGTGCCGCAAGTCGTTTAGCCTCCTGCTGACGTTGTAACGCGGCTACCTGTGCATCTACAGCAGCACGTTCAGCATCTGTGGCATCTTTATTCAGGCGTGATTGTGCTTCAGCCTGTTGTGACTGAAGCAACAGTTGCTGCTGAACCAAATATGATTTCTGATAGGATGCGGTAAGTTGTTCTACAGAAACGCCCTGTGTCATGTTCAGTCGAACCTGTTCGCGGGCTAACTGAACATCATAATTACCAGCATTGATTTTATCCTGAAGCGTTTTCAGGTATTTCTGGTTAGCAGCCTGATTACGTTCCAGTTCTTTCTGTGCACGTTTAGCCGCAGATGCTTCAGCACTGGCTGATTTCTTCTGGTTCTTTTGATTTTCTTTATATTCTGCCTGTTGTTTCAACAACGCAGCATAGTCTGCGATCTGTTCCTTCGTTGCTTTATTACCCAGTTTCTGACTTGCTGCCAGTTCATAATTACCGTCAGCAAGCGCCTGGGTGTAAGTGATCTGTTCTTTCAGGTTTTTAATCTGTTTTGCAGATTCGGCATCAGGACGTCCGGCAGCCTGAGCAGCCGTAATACTCGCCTGTAAAGTGCTTGCCTGATTTGCAAGATTTTCAGCAACACCCTTACCCAACGGAGTAGCCTGAACAACCCCTCGTTGTGCTTGTGCTTGTTGTTTTGTTAACTGAACATCAAGTTTTTTAAGTTCGTTTAATTTCTTCTGTGCAGCGCTTGTATCACCAACAAATTTTGTATACCCACCAATTGACTGTGTTGTATACCCACGCTGAATTTGTGCTTCCAGATCTGCAATTTCTTTCAGATTGGCTTCACGTTTTGCGGTAACACTGTTCAGATTGTTAGTGGCTTGTGCCAGTTTGTCAGCACCTGCAGCGGCTTTTATTAACTCTGTTGTACCCGATACACCACCTGCTAACAGGTCCAGGAATTTAGCTAGGAATTTAGATGCGCCAATCTGCTGATCGAGTTCAGCGATAGCCACGGATAGATTGTTACGTAACGCAGTGGCAGACTGATCTACAGAACGAGGAAGTTTATCGAACTGTGCGCTGATTTCATCAGTCGCGTTGTTTAATAGCAATAGTTTATCACGAGTGATTTCACCATCAGAACCTAACTGTTTAAGTTCCCCCGTGGTCACACCCATCTGTTTAGCCAGCACCTGAAGAACAGTTGGTAACTGTTCTGACACAGATCGGAATTCATCCCCCTGCAAACGACCAGATGCAAACGCCTGTGATAATTGATAAATAGCCGCAGATGCTTCAGCACTGGATGCGCCAGATACACGGGCCATTTTTTGCAGGTTGTCGGTAAACTGTAAAATAACCTGATTACTAATCCCGGCATCTTTACCAGCAGCGGCAAAACGCTGAAAACTGTTTGCCACAGCGTCAATATCTGTACCAGCACGGTTAGCCTGTTGTACTAATTGCGCAAAAATCTGTTGTGATTCAACCGACGTTGATGTGTACAGATTAATGCGACTCTGTAGCAGTTCAACTTTCGTTGCAGTATCTACAAACGCTTTACCCCAGTCGTAAAGTGACCCTGCAATCTGTAAACCAACAAACGCTTTTGCACCAGTGACAAGTGTTTCAAGAGCACCTGTTGTTTTGTTAGTGCTGGTTTCTACCTGCTTAGTATTTTCTATGACTTTTTTCTGTTCAGGTACAAGTTGTTTAAGACTGTTTTTCAATTGCTCTGTAGCTTTTGTTTCAGCCTCAGTAGCTTGTTTAACTTGCGCCTGTAAACGTGCAATAACATGAAAGTTATCAGTAGATGCAGAAAGTGATTTTTCAAGCTGTAGTTGTGCTGTTGCCGCTTCACGAGTAGCGCGAGCAGTTGCTATAGTACGTGCAGCCTGATTAGCTTGTTGTTGTGCCAGTTGCTGTGCTGCTTTTGCAACCTGCTGTTCAGCCACAGATAACTGATTAGCAGCCTGTGCAGCAGCTATGGTTGATTTTTCAGTCTGATCTAACTGACTGTTAAGATTATTAAGATTGCGGTCAGCCGAACCGGTGTCAATCTTAATATCAATAGGATATTGTGCCATGTTGGTTAACCTTTTCGTGAAGCATGTACACAGTTTAACACGTTAACCATGATATATGAAAAAGCCCGGAACTAACCGGGCTTATGTTTATTTTTCTTCATCTCGGCAACACGTGCAGACCGCAACGTTATTAACAATTTCCATAGGAACTGTATATCAACGTTATACACCCGTGCATATCGCTCACAAGCAACCCAGTCAGCTTCCATCAGGTCTAAATAAGCATTCCAAAAAAATATAGCATCAGGTCGCAATTCAGGACGTTTCTGTACAACAACCGGAACAGATATACCACGTGCAGCCGCCCCTTGTGTAACCCAGTCCAGGTCGTCCCCGTCTGTCTTATCGTTCCACAAGAGGAAGTCGATCAGTTTTTTTCAATCTGTTTTTCCCATTCGTCCTGGAAAAATGCGGAATTAATTGCGAACTGAATAACACGGCTGTAGATCACCTGACCAAAACGTTCATCACTTAACAGTTCAATAGCTTCTTCGACACTGAATGGTTCCGGTTTGTCATCTTCACCAATCAGTTTCCAGTCCAGCATGAGAACGTTAGCCACGAACTTAACACCTTCTGGTGTATATTCCTGATTCCACAGTTTTTCAAAGAAGTTTTCAGACAACACACCGTTCTGTTTTACATAGTCCGCGACTGTTACGTTATATACCTGGTTAGCGGTGTTCAGGTTCAATACGGTGATACTGAAATTTTCATTTAAAATCAGTTCAGCAGAAGACTTCAGCACTAATGGGGAAAGTGCTTTTTTCAGATGGTCAAACTTTGACATGGTTTTTACCTTTTATGTAGTAGACGATTAGATAGTAATAGTTCTGTACAAATTACGCAACAAAAAAGCCCGGCGTTAACCGGGCAACCACTACCATTTACCATGTCATGCTGTAGGCAAGTACGGGAACAAGCTAAACCCAATCATAAAACCGATCGACTCTTCTTCGTGGGCGTTACCGCTAACAGTGACTTTCACTTTTTCGCCCGTCGCAAGGTTCTTAGAACCGTCGCCCAGTGTCATCGCAGGAATGTTAACCACGATTGCACCATCACCGTTCACCCCAGCAAGTTCGAAGTTAACGGTCGCGTTGTTACGGATCGCAGCCAATACAGCACCGTCCGTCATCACCGTTTCAGTTTCCATCGTGATTTCCAGGTTACCGATGTTGGTAAACGCAGCACCCATCACGCCCAGCACGTTTTCACCTGACACGTTGTTATTCACTGTGACAGTAACGTCTTTCAGGAACGTACTGAGGCCACTATCATCAATCCCGGTCAGTCGTACACGGTTCAGGTTCGTTACGGTGTTGTACGCTTCGTTAGCCACGAATTCAATATACCCGGAACCCGGTAGCGCGGTTTCTGACGGTGCTGATAAATCCTGTGCTACAAACGTCAGATCCATTGTCATTTTTTCAGTCAATGGTGCGTTGATTGTCATCTGGTTTGCAGCTACAGCACGCGCATATTCATAAATAACAGGTGTCGTATTGTAACGTGCTTCCATCGTGTATTCAGTTTTCACGAATTCTGCAGAATCAACAGGAACGTTTCGAACAAAACTGGAAACAAATAAACGTACAGTTTTACCCGTACCTTCTTCAGTGGTGAATTCACTGTTAGCGAGAGTCAGAACATGATCACCAACCATAGTCACACGGGCCATTTTACTGGTAACCGACTGTGTTAGACCGTCAATATAAATATACTGTCCCGGTACTAAACCCAGTGTGGAAAAATCCAGGGTGGTAGACGTCAACTGACCATTACTGTTAACAGCGATGTCACCAGACGCTGCAGCATACCCCACGAGATACAAACGAGCTTCAGCAGGCGGTGACGCTTCGGTAGCAAGCCCTGACACGTTGATAGCTGTAGTGGTACTATCAGCGCCTACAGTTTTCAAACCGTTGTTTGTAGCCAGTGTAAAGCCTGTCGCATAAACAAGAGCACCTTCAGGTAATGCCGCATCAAGAGTAGTAACGTTATAAGCGTCAGCGCCAACACTGGTAACGTCAATATCAATTGCACCAGCACCGACCCATTTACTATAAAGGAATCCGTCACCCCAGTAGCGGAACGTATCAAGTGTCAGGTCTGTCTGAAAACCCGGTGCAACTTCAACGTTAGTTACTGTGCCTTTACGTGCAGATCGGTCCGTACTGATCGGTGTACGTTGAGTCTTTGTAATATCAGCACTGTAAGAACTGATTTCATTCGGTTGTTGAACCGTCCAGGGTGTACCAGAAACAGGTTCACAGACTTTTGCTACACTGAGTCGTGTTGCGTTTACATCAGCCGCAGGTGTTTGCGAACATTTAAAAATTGATTCAGCCATTGTTCTAAGCCTCGTTTGATTGCAATCATTCGTAGTTTAATATATTTCTTCGTATTCGTAACTAAGTACGACGTTTGTTAAAAACCACGCGTTATCACGACCCTGATGACGAATATCAACACTCGTGTAAATTAACGGGCGATCCTGCCAGACACCTTCAAATAATTTTGCAAGCCGATCCGCAATATCAATACTCAAAGTGTCCATACCATACTGAGCAGGTGTGCGTACCTGTAAAAAAACATTTCCTGTTCTTAAACGACGGCGACAAACACCTTCCCCACCCAGCGTGGTTATTGTCCACGGACCGGGATTGTGTGTCAGAATCAGACCGGGTTTTTCTGTAGTGTCATCAGGGAGTTGACCAGAAGCGATTGTAAATCTGTCAGGCGTAATTTCCACGGGGAGATTCGCCAGAACGCGATTATAAACAATTCCTGAAACATCTGAGAGTGTCATCACTGATTAAACCTCACCATTATTCCGGCTTTTAATATAGCACGTTCGACAAACCCGGAAGGTGTCTGTGTACTGCTACCACCATTGAGAACCCCAATGTAAGGAACGTTGTTAGTAATATGAAGTTCCTGATCATTAACTTTAATACTGCTGATAGTGACCGTATCCTGTTCGACACGTGCTTTACTGGCTTCAACATTACCTGTCGGTGTATCAGGACTATTAGCGGGTTGTCCCTGATCGAACCACCAGTTGTTGCTTGCCCAGCCACTCAATATTGGTGTACCGTCAGGTGGTTCACTGACAAGAATATTACGTAACGTCAGGACATACCGGATGACTTCACGATCGGTAAAATCTCGCAGGTCAGCTTTAATGTCTTTAAAGACACCTGTTATACGGTTTATGTCATTAACATTAGCCTTAGCCATATCAGGCTGCTCCAACAGGGTGAATAAATGCCATATCATCCCCTAACAATCGTGGGTTTTGACGATCAAGAAGGCGATATTCTTTACCACGTTCATCAACCACAACATCCCCCCGATCGGGAACGAATCGTGGTTCAAAACTCTGACTATCCATAATTACCATCGTCGTAGTTATCCTGGTCATAGTAGTCGGATCCCATTTTTCTAATGGGTAAATATAACCACGACAGGTGTGTGATTCAGTAACGGTTGTACCCGGTAATGTAGGATTAGACGGGTTGGGAACTGTTGTCACACGTTTTACCGTCAAATCCTCACCTACTTCAGCAAGTGCACGAGTAACACCTTTCAGCACACTTTGACGTTTGTCTGCCATCACCGTTCACCCTCGTTAAGTGCACGACCACCGCTTTCAAGTGTTACAGGTGGGTTGTCGAACTGACCACTTTGAATAGCAGGTTGCATACCAGCGCCAGTTAATGTAGCTCCACCAACACCCATAAAACTACCTAACAAACCGCCACCTGAATCAGCGCCAGTATTAATACGTAAAATAAAATCTTTTTTAAGTTTATTCCAGGCGTCTGCTGACTGACTACTGCTGAGTGAGATCGGACCTACTTTAATATCAGTATCGTTGCTGGCAATAGACGCCATATAATCACAGAGAGCGACGCAAATACTGAGAGGATTTGTATAACCGTTGTCAATGTACCACTGAATTTGTTCATCAGTAACATCAGGGACACTGATCAAATAACGAACACCTTCAACTGTAATAGCCATGTGATCACCTGTGAGAAATGTTTTCGTTATATTAGCACGAAAAAAAGCCGTCTTAAACAGACGGCAAATGGCTCTGGGTGATAATGAGGGTTTTACATAACTGGTCATCCACACCTGATATCCCAACATACCCCTATGCGTGACACGTGAATAACCAGTTATGTAAAACGACACGCAGTTCAGGATGTTTCACAACATGCTTTACCCACGATTTGCGGCTTTCCCGCCAGCAAGATAAGGATCACCTCCTTATCAGCGAGTGTTTGGTTGCAGTGCCAGGCGCTTATCTTCTGGTTGTTTCTGAGAACTGCAATTCACCACAACGATAAGAGCACTGAGATGTATGATAATCGTCGCAGCACAGCTTTACATTATTCAATGCTCTTATCTGTTATGTGCCGGTTACGTTTATCCGGCGTCTTTCGACCGATTAAGTGATAGTATCTGCTATGCAGTTCTGTCACTGACTTAACAATAGGTCAAGAATAGTTATATGTCAAGCCTTGTGATTCACACCATTCAGCAGCGGCACTTTTACTACTAAACGATTCTGAATTCATCGGCATACCCATAACATAAACGTTATAGGTTTTTGGCGCGTCACGTCGGATTTCAGCCGCAGTGGTTGATGCCGATTCTTCGGTTGCTACAGTCACTGGTTCTTCAACGGTCACAGTAGCTGGTTCAATGTGGCGCATACGCACAAGGGCATTTAAAACAGCCGGGATAGCTTTTGATGTTGATACGTTATCGCCAGCGGACATCTGTTTACCATTCCACAGCATCGGACGGGTGAAAACATATTTCAGTGACGGATCATATGAATTACGCATGATTTTAACCTCATGAAAAAAGGGGCAGCATAAGCCACCCCTTAATGATACCACAGTTGTTATTAAACCGCGTCGTAGAACAGAACGCCCAGGTCAGGTGCAACCATCTGAACATCAATGGCAAATTCCGCTTCAACGAAATTACCACGACGACCTTCAACACCCGGATAGGTGCGGATAGACGGACCGTTGTTAACACCCAGACCGATGAATTCGTTCCACACGAAGCCAGCAGCAGCAACAGGTTTCATGTTACCAACAGTCGGTTCAACATAGTTGAGCATCAGCACACCAGTTTTAGCAAACTGGAAGTCTGACAGTGGATTGCCGTCACCGTCTTCAACGCCATCAGCAGCCATGTTGACCACGGACTGCATGATTTCCAGTTCGTCAACTTCCAGCAGTGCGGCCAGTGCCTGTTTAGTCACGATGCCGGGGTTCTGAGTGGTAGAACCACCGTTAATACGGTCAATAACAGCCGGGCTACGGGTCAGTGCGTCATACACGTCCAGCGTCATCAGTGCTTTGTTCCAGCGACGACCACCGGATGCCAGGGAGAACGCAACACGCCGTGACAGGATGTCACCAATCGGATCGGCATTCGCATTAGACCATTTCAGGAATTGACCCGTGGACGGAGACGAATCTTTACCCTGGAAATCAAGACCCCATTTACCAGCGGTCAGGAATTTTTCAGCAAAATCCACTTCTTTGTTAATCAACAACGCGTCCGTGGTTACTGCAGATGCTTCCATATCCAGTTGCTGACCGTTCTGAACGTTTGCACGTTTTTTGTCAGAAATGAAGATACGGATCGCATCGTCATCAACGGTGTAACCCTGGTTTTTGGTTTTGTAACCAATAGTGTTAGCAACACCATCTTCGGCACGTTTGGAGTTAACCGGACGACCGAAATAACCTTTCGGGTAAGTCAGAAACTTACCAGCAGCCTGATTAACAGGAACTACCGGGAAATAACGAGTACCGACAAACAGTGATGTATCCTGCCAGTAACTTACAGAAAAGTTAGACAGGAATGTATCTGGTGCGCCAACGTCGCGAAAATTCTGTTTGTAACTCATCGGTTATGCTCCTTTAGAATACGGTGCAATAAGTAATGCGGTAACTACCTGGTTTTCAGCAGTGGCACCAGTTTGAGAAATAGCCACAACCAGTTGTTCAGCAGTAGCGGTCTGGAATCGTCCGTCAGCACCAACAGCAAGTTCGACACCTGTGGCGAACGTTGCAGCGGCTTTTACCGGTACGAATTTTTCTTTTTCATTCACCAGATCAAAGAATACACCAGCAGTGGCATCATCAACAGCTACACCGTCGATACGACCGCCAGCCGTTGGGAGTTTGTATTTAGGTACACACTGGTTAGTGTCACCTAAACTGGTATCCAGAACAAGACCAACACCTGCCGAAATAGCCACGGATGCAACGGCACGGGTCGGGCGCTCATAGTTCCAGTAGATTTTGCTGTTCTTAGCCATTATTCGTCACCTCGCATCGCTTCGATTGCTTCCTGACCTTTTTTAGTTGCAGAAATGGCCTGCATAGCCTGGGTGCGTGTTTTACCCGGATTTGCTTTCAGCCATTCGTTGATCATGTCTTCCAGTGCACTGGAACCTTTACCACTGCCGTTCGGCGCGGCTGGCTCTTTACGTGCTTTCCAGAGTTCGTCGGCCTGTTTGAGTTTTTCAACCAGGAAGTTACGATCCGCTTCCGGCAAACGCTCAAGAGTCATGACCATTTGGGTTTTCTGTACCATTTCACCCGGAATGTGTGCGAAATCAGCGTTCACGGTTTCTTTAGCTTTCGCCAGTGCCGCTGCAGTCTGTGCTTTGCGAAGTTGTTCGTCCTGAGATTTCAGAACGTCATACATCGGACCAGCTACAGATTTCTGAACAACCTGACCCGCAATCGTGGTAAACGATTCATCAGCCTGTTTAGCCATCGTCACGAGGGCGTCGCGAGCAGTCGCATCCATTTTACGGAATGCTTCCTGATCAGATTCAGGCAGAGAATTATGATACGCCTTATGGACGTCGTTCATCTCAGCCAGGGCTTTGTATTTTTCCAGTTCCAGTTCGGACATTTCGATTTCCTCTGCCGTTTTTAAAACTTGAGGTACTTCCTGGTCCGGGTGTAATTTTTTCCACGCGGATCGGACTTTGTTTTTCACACCTGCTAAATCGGCTTCAGGGATTTCAACTTTGTTACCGCGATAACCCGGACCTAATGCAGCAAGTGCAGCGCCTACAATACGCGCATCAGGTTCACCGCCAGGGGTAGCTGTTAAACGAAGTTTCCAGGTTGAAGGTTTTTCTGGATCTGGTACATATGCATAATCAGATGCCGGGAAAACTTCACCGTCTTCAGTTTTACCACCTTTCGCTTTATTCATCGAAATACCAGCGGCCTGTTGCAACGTTATAATATATTCATTTACCGCGTCACGCAATGCTGCTTGTTTATCGGTAATAGAATCATCTTTTGCAATATCCTCTGCTGCTTCATAAAGCGCATCGTTCAACATCCACGAATTAGAGAGGAAATCGCGAACTTTCTGTTCAAGTTCTTTTTCAGCCAGTGCCGCACTGAATGTTGACTTTAAAAGAACAACAGCAGGCGGTTCTGAATGTGATTTAAGAACAAGAGCATTTGCCCCCTCGTGAGCAGGTTTTGTCACGCCGGACAGAAAACCGATCTTCATCGATTTAGCACGGCGTAAATGATTAGTACCATCTGTACGCATTATTCCACATCCTCATAATATGCAGTTCCACCAATGGAATACCCCGTATATTCACCAGTCTGAAACTTTTTCAAAACTTCGTCATCAGTTATCAACGTACCAACAATGACGCCTGTCTGATCCAGTTTATCAACCAGCCCAAAACTTGCCGCAATGTCTTCAGTCATCGGGAACGCAAACACAACTTTCCCAACAGGTTGTTCATTGTGCATATTGTCCATGATGCGCTGATCAGAATTCATGAAGTCCAGCCATGCTTTCAGAGTGACATCCTCGGGAAATTGCTCGTTGTCCGTGTCTGTGTAAATTTCTAACTGGCCTGTCTCCTGATTACGTTTTTTACAGATACTACCCCAACCGAATACCATACGTAGTGAGTTGTCAACCTTATTAACTTTTACGTTAATCACGGGGATTGTCCTCGTATTGTTTCAACATGACTAAATTCTAACATTTCAGATGAATAATTGCACTGGTGATACACGCTGTTTACAACGTTACCGAATATCTCAGAAAGATTCTTGATCGGTTCAACAGCAGTCGTTACCGGTTCAACAGTAGTCGTTACTGGTTCAACACCGTCCAGATGTTCAGCGACAACCTGGAAAAACACTGTGTTAGTTTCACGGTCAATAATAACCACTGTACTGGAACTATCTTCAACAATGCTGAATGAGTAGTCGTAACGATCACCGTGAACTTTACGGGCGCGACGAATGAATTCGTCTGTAGCAACTCTGATGTTCGGATCCATACCTTCAACCCTTCTTGTTTTCTTGACCACAGGGTAGTTGTGTCGATGTAATCCGTCAAGAATTATTTTACGTATAGATTCATGAGAAGTATGCGACTCCCTATACCTTTTAAACCTCTTCTACTTACAACAACTTTTACTACTTATACCACTCTTCTATTTATCTATGTTTTCTATGTTATCTATAAAAAGATAATAAAAAGAATAAGATAGAGAAGGGTCGGTTAAAAATAAACATGACGCGATCTATGAATCTATGATCTACTAATACACGTTCTGTATTAGCTGCAACTCAAAATCATGAAACCCATGTAAAACCATGTACAGTTAATACAGAACGTGTACTAACTGTATCTTTAAAATAATTCTTGACGGATTACAAGCGGTGGGGTATCTTTATCACGGGAAGCAGCGATGGGTTGCTTATGAACGAGGGTGTGAAAATGGGAATGTATACCGAATTAGTGTTGAAGTGTCAGATTAAAGTAGATGCACCTGTGGATGTGAAAGCTACTATTGCACACATGTTCAGTGGTGAAAAAGAACCAGAGAAACTACCACAACATAAGTTTTTCAGTCTTCCCAGATGGAATTTTATTGGTAGTTGTAGCAGTTTTTATCATCACCCGGAAGTAATAAATAGTTGTCCTAAATTTGATTTCACCGATACTCAATATATTTTTAGTCGTAGTGATATTAAAAACTATGATAGTGAAATTGAACAATTTATCGACTGGTTGAAACCATATGTTGATGCTGAAGATGGTACATGCATTGGTTGGACTTGGTATGAAGAAGACTTACAACCAACATTAATCATTAAATAAATCCGAGACACTAAAATGAAGAAACTGATTCTATGCGCAATGTTAACAACCCTGACAGCCTGTGATAACGCTGCTGATGTTGCCAGTCGTAACGTTGCAACCGCTGCAGCTAACTTTGAAGTAAATCGTCGTATCGTTTTCTATAACGTTCGTAACGGTGAGTATCTTTTGTCTATTGAAGGTCGTTGTGCCCGTGAGAACACTAGCAAAGAGATCGAAATCACCTGTAAAACTGGTCCGAACGACGTTAAGAAACACTTTATGGGGTTAACCACGGAGGTAACTTATTTCATTGAACAAACAGACTCCTCGCCAACAGATCAGTATCGTTATCGTGTTACGTTTAACCCGATGCAAATTCTCCCGGATCTAAACATCCGTCACCCTGGAGAATAACCTATGGGTAAAAAGAAAAGGAAACCGCCAGTTAAGAAAGAACCATATAACCCACGACATGTTAATGAGTTATGGGCTAAAGATGTGGACGACTTTACTGAATCTGACTGGAGTAAAGTCACAAGGTTGATCGTTAAATTAAGACGACTATCGAGGTACGCGTAATGTGTGACTGTATGAAAAAAGTTGGTGACGAACTTCAAAAACGTCTGATGGTAAAAACCTTCCTCCAGTTGGTTGTGAAGTGTTGATCCATCTGGCAAGCATTAACAAGTGGGTGGTACGAACTGTTCAGGGTTATGAAATATGGCCTTCTGTTTATAAAAATGATACGGCACATCACAGGATAAACATAAAATTTGAAGATAATGTTCGTCTGTTATGTGATGTGCGACCTCTTGACTGGCGTGAACCTGATTAACCCAACGAACCTATATCTTCCGGCAAACTGTACTGTACCCGGCAACGGCAATTAATCACATTTGCTGCACTACCGTTAGGATCACGAGGAAACATAAGTGGTCCTAACGGCGTTGAAAACGGTCTGTTCATTGGTATCCAGCCATTCGTTTCACCCGTGGAAATATGCGCATCACGCGTCCGACCATCCTTTCTATATAACCAGCGCTTCAGCAATTCATTACTAATAGTCCCGGTAATCTGTCCCTGACGTATTGCCTGGTCCTGACCAACGGATACAGCACGAAGTGATTCAGTACGCGCTATTGTCTCTGTGCGCTGTTTTACGTAACGCAAGCGTGTCTGTTCGATTATCTGATCAATCTTCGCCTGTGATAGTTTCCCGGCACTTACAGCGTTCTTTGCGCTGTCTGTAACTGTTGTCAGACTGTTTACATAACCTGCTTCACCTTTTTCCAGTGCTGATCGCAGACGTTGAACCGTCATTTCTTGCCGTGTGGTTAACCCTATTGATGATCGAAAATCACGGGCTATCTGACGCGGATTTCGTCCGGTTACCACACCCTGGTTAACAGCAATCTGAACAGCTTTGACTGTTTCGTCACTGACTTCACGGATCAGTTGTCCGACATAGTTGTTGATGTATGTACTGACCTGTGGGGTGACCAGACTGAACACAACCGGACCTGTCACAGCCGCTTTCGGTAAAACCTGAACGACTACACGACCTGATTCGGCGATCGCGTCTTCAATAACCGGGCGCAACTGTGCACTAAGTTCATCAGGGAGTGTTTCAAGAATGGGGAGTAGCCCGGCAATACCCTGAGTTTCAATGATGTATTCCAGGTTAGCTAACGACTCACTACGACGCACGTTTTCCCACACGACATCAAGTGCTTCGCGAATGCGAGCGTCATACTTGTCTGAAATATCCGGGTATGGGTCTTTAGTAGCCATAAAAAAGCCTCAGTTAACACACTGAGGCCGATTATATCACGTGTTACGGGCGTGGAAGATTACGTTTTTCAGTTCCCTGAATGCGATTCTTAACTTCGCGGATCTGTTCTTCCAGAAACTGTAACGCTTTTTGTGCTCGTTCGTAGTCTATTTCAAGTTCACGTAATAATTTTTCATCTTTTGTCACGAGTATAACGTCCTTTAAAACCGGGTCTGACCATCAACTTACCATTCACCACCGCGTGAAATTCACCGTTGGTGTCATCCATATATTTATAAACTGTCGCTTTGTTACACCCAATCCGCCTGGCAAGTTCTGTCACGTTGCCATAAACGGTGGGTAGTAATTCAGAAATAGTTTGAACCATTATAATAGTTCCCCTCTGTCACGTGCCACACGTTCGATTAACCGAATCGTGGCAGACCTTTTATCACCGTCATAAGGTTCTTCATAACGAAGATCATCTGTGAAAACGATCTGTTCACGGTCACAGTGAATAACAATAATGTCGTATTTGACCAAAAGGTCGAATGCTTGTTCACCGTTCATCGTTAAGATATTCCTCTGCGTGTAACGCAGCATAGCTGATCAGGTCTTCCAGACTGTCACGATGTGGTGTTTCAGTGTTGGAATAAAAACGAACCGCTTTTAACAACATCAAAAACAACCACCCTTCACCTGGTGTTAAGTCACGCCCGGTAATTGTGTTAAACGCAGCAACGATTTTAGCTGACGAACGTTCCTGACCAGACGTGTCATACTGCTTACCACGTTCTGTCAGTAGCTGTTCAGCCTGTTTCAGTAAATCAGACGCTGTTGATGGTTGTTGAACGGGGGTGAATGTGCACCGACAGTTTGAAGGTGGTGTAATTGTTTCAGTTCCGACGGTCATTGGTGACCAGGAACGTTTGTCTGTAATACGAACAGCATAACCATGTTCGACTAACTGGTCGTCATTCCACCCGGTCGCAATGAATTCTTCGTAAGTATTACCACGGGCTTTCGGTGTCATTAACAGTTTTGTTTTGACAGATGTTGCTGGACCACAAGGGCGTTTTTCAAAGATTTCAAAGTCATCAGCATTGTCCATAATTTGTGGCGGATTTCTTAAAATTGGTGCGTACATTGAACCGTCAGACCATGCAAAAGTGTTTGTTGTCTTATTAAGAACAACACATGTAGCCCAGTCTGGCGCTTCACTCCAGTCTACTTGTTGTGTTTTCATTCGATAGTCAAGTGATTGTTTTTCACTTTCAGCATCATATGCAGGTATGTTCCACGGTTGTTCAAACATCATTTATTCCTCATTGGTTAACGTTGACAGAAGTTTAAAATAATTCTTGACACATTGCAAGCGATCACACTAACATTTGTCACGAACGAAACACACTGAGGAATTAAACAATGACTAATGAAGATGTTGCTAAACAATTGCGAGAAATCGCAGATCTGATTGATAGTGGTGAACTTTTACCAATTCGTGTCCGTAAGAATAACGATATTTTAGGTCAAACTGGTTCACTTGAAATTGTTTTTCATTTACCCGCAAAACAAGAGGAATCAAACAATGACTAACCTGTATATCAAAAAACTAACACCCCGCGCTGAACTTCCGACACGTGCAACACCGGACAGCGCCGGGTTAGACGTTCGTGCTTGCCTGTGGGAAGAATCGGTAACTATATTCACAGAATCAGGCGCTAAAGTGGAACGTCCGGTTGTTGCAGGAACAATCGCATTATGGCCCGGCGACCGCGCTATGATCCCAACTGGTCTGAAAATGTCAGTTGATAGCGGATATTGCATTAAATTCTATCCACGTTCCGGCATGAGTCTTAAACATGGTTTGTCACTGATCAACTGTGTAGGTATCGGTGATCGTGATTACAAAGAAGAATACTACGTTACGTTGACTAACCACGGGCAGAAATTACAGACCATCGCAGACGGTGAACGCGTTTGTCAGCTTATGGTTGAACGTGTCGAACCTGTTAATCTGGTTGAAGTGGAAGAATTACCAGATGTTGATAGTCAGCGTAATGGCGGGTTTGGATCAACAGAACGGGTGTGATGAACAATCGTGATTTATTAGTCAACGCAGCACGGGCTGCTGAAATCCAGGGTAAATATTACGTCGCGTACGACGAACGTTACATAAACGAAGGTATTGATATAGGTAATGGTCGCCTGTGGAACCCTCTTACACGTAATGAGGATGCTTTCAGTCTGATGGTTAACATGTACATGGATCTGGATGTTCGTGACAACGAAGTGACGGTTAATAACCCTGACACTGGCGTTAGTTATAAGCAACCAGTTAGCCACGGAGAAGACCGTGAAAAAGCAACGCGTTTAGCGATCGTCAACTGTGCAGCAATTGTGGGGTCGTATTTATGAAAAGTTTTTGTGAAAAACACATGCGTGATAACAGTGACCAAAAACATGGTATTTGTCCTGACTGTGTGAATGAAAAACAACAATGGGATGGTGAAGGTTTACCACCTGTCGGTATAGTATGCGAGTGGTTAGCAAGCGTTGATCACGATTGGGTAAAGGTGACGGTATTAGGTCATCATGGTGATGATACATGGTTAAAGCCTGATGACGGTACACAATCGTTTATTGTAGGTAACGCGGAAAACTTCAGACCTATTCCGAAAGAACGTGAAAAGGTTATTGATAAAATTTTGCAAATCATCGATCACAATGGTGTAGATCCTCTTAATTCTGCAAAACAAATTTATGATGCTGGTTATCGTAAAGTGTCAGCAATGCCCGGTTTTGAGTGGCGCTATGTTTGTAAATGTTGTGGTACTCGTGTTCAACCAGGTCAGGAACTTAATCACGGGTGCTAACCATGACGATATTTAAAAACGCAATGGGTGATACTGTCGCGTATCTGCCGAAAGTCATTATTGCAGATCCATCCTGTGTTGATTACCCACACAGCAAGCAATCTGAAGCGACCTACAACGACCTGTGTGCTGATATCATACGTGGTTGTGACATCGGTATTGAACAGCTTCAGAAACTGCGGGAGGAATACGAAAAACGGTCTGTACAGGCCGCAATGGGTTTACCGCCTGTCTACGACAATTTAAAATAATTCTTGACGGATTACACAAGGACGTGTAACCTACAAATATCAAAACAAAGGAGGAGACAATCATGTTATTCGCTATTTTATGGGTTCTTTTCTCTCTGGTTGTCGCGGGTGTTGCCAAACAAACGGGTCGTAACCCTGGTGTATGGTTCTTTATCGCATTTCTCACAAGTCCTGTGATCGGTGGTCTGATTCTGCTAATAGTATATCTGTTTAACGGTAAGGTCGTAAGGGAACAACCGAAAGTGGTAACCACGGGGATGTTCAGCAATTACCTTGCCGCCTATAACTATGTCAATGAACATTACACCATTGATACTGACTACCGGGCAGAAGCAGCCAGTGACCTGTTTAAGTATGCTACCTGTCGCGAGGACTGTGATAAACTGATCGCGAAGTATGTTAACTGACAGGAGAAGACTTAAATGCGTTTTGAAATTCTTGAACTTGTTAAATATGACAAGACTGCTGCTGAAATTCTGGTTGATGCAGTTGCTGACAACGAAGTGAAATTTAAACTACTTAACAAAGTCTGGAAATACATTGTAACCACGACTATTGTTGAGCAAGCATCACAGTTTAAGGAAGTCGTTGCTGATATGTACGCGTTCACTGGCGATGATGAAGTCAAACTGCAATTGCTTGATAAAACGCTGGAACGTGCGATCAACAACAGTTATCCGTTACAGACTCGTATTCAGACTGCGGTTGATGAAGCGAGCAAATTACTGTCAATCGTGCAGCCTGAAACTAAGTAAAAATTAAGGGACCGTTTCTGGTCCCTTTTTCATTCAGTCGTCAATAGACGGTAATCCGTCCCCGGCTTTATCAATCCCCGTAATAGGTAGACCAGCCTCTTTATACACGTATTCCTGAAGGTCTGGATCCGGGAATACAGGCGCACCAGCTTGTGCAAGTCGTGCAAGTGCAGTGGTCAACGTCTCGATACTGTCTTTACTGATCGACCCGGCGCGAATCGACGGGCGGTATTCATCAGGAAATGCGTTTAACGACCATAATTGTGGTATCAACTGACGATTAACACATTCTACAATACTATCAATACGTGATTGCATTGCACGGATCCATAATTCAGTACGACTACCCAGGTTAGCGTTATTCCCGGTATTACCACCCGTTCCGAAAAACATGAAATCTGCCAGTAACGCGCGAGCAATACTGGTATCCAGGCGTTTAATCGTCCGGTCAATATCCACAGAACTGGTCTGATTAGGTGTAACGAATTCCAGCTTCACCTGTTGTTCACCACCGTACGTGGTAACACCTGTTTCGTTATCGTAACCCGTGATATATGGTTTAGAATAAATCACCAGTCCTGATTGTTCATTGCGTTTGATATTAGCGACGATGTTTTCATAGTTATCAATCATCGCCTGTGCTGCCTGACGCTGTTGTTCAGGAACATTAGGATCATTAGCCGCTTTCTTAATATCTGCGTTAACAGTAATTACCGGGAACCCTGTACCACGTTCGGCAAGTATAGATTCGATTTCCATATTCACTTTTTTGTAGTACCACGGACGATAAGCTGTGCGCAGCAGTGATAAACCTTCCGGGTTACCTTTATTCGGACTTGAAATCAAATGAAGCGAACGGTCACGCGTGATTAACGTCGTTGTACCCTGGTTAGGTGAACGTTGATAAATACCACGAACATAACCTGTCGGTTCTTCAATATCCCAGCCAGCAAGCGTTTCAGGTGCTACAGGAACCAGACGGGCAATACCCACTGTGCCGTCATCAAGGTCTTTGACCCAGATGTCATACCAACCCCAGCCGAATACATCAACGTCTGTCCATGTCTGAACGAACGCGGACCAGGTATCGTCCGGGAGTGCACCACGCGGATCACCCATTTTATTTTCAATAGCGTCCTGCAACCATTCTGAATAACGGATAGCTTCTGGATCATCTTTGTCAGATGGGTCAAAAATCCACTGTACAGAACGATAAACACTGCTCATGGCAAACAGTACACCACCGATCGTTTCATCGTTCTCAGCCATCTGACGCAGAATACGACGGCCTTGTTTACCGTTCAGCTTAGGAAGAAAATCGTCGTTTACCTGGTTGCCTGTTCGACTGTACCCGGCAACGGCTAGTTGTTCGAATTGTTGATCAGCCATGTTCTACAGGCTCCATACGGTTTACGGTTCTTAACGTATGTTATATCAGTGATGGTTTTTTTGCACGGTGTTAAAATAATTCTTGACGAATTACAGATACGCAGTTATGCTTTCACCATCAACTGAACAGGAGTAGTGAGTATGTACGGTAACGGTAGTGGTTTTGGTGGCAACGGTAGTGGTTTTGGTATTGCGTCATTAGATCCTAATGCTTGTACTGAACCTGTTATGAAATGCCCGTGTGAAACATGTCGAGTAATGCGCGACAAACTTTTAAAAACTTATAATGACCAAGTAGAAAAACGCTTGATTATTACTGGTCACACTAAAAAACGCGCACAACAAATTGCTAAAAATAAGGGGTTTTGAATCATGAAAAGTACAATGAAACGTATGGTAAGAGCTTACGATAAAGAATTAAAAATATTTTTAGACCTTCGTAACAGTAAGAAAAAACGTCGTAAACAAGCGCGTGAATGTGCTAAAGAATGGCGTGACGATAACACCTTAATCGAATGTCAGGAAGACGCTGATGAATTGGCCCGTGATAACATTTATTACTTAGTCAACTGAATAACAGGAGAATAATCATGAATCATGTAAACGCTATTCGCTGTAACGATGAATATCAGTGTTCACACTGTGGTAAATCGTGGAATATCCACGAAGAAGCACCAGATTGTAAAATGACACTGACTAGTGCAGACGTGTATAAAACGGTCAATTATTTTGGTTTGTCTTTAACTGTTCCTGAAGATATTGACTATATAGCCACGAATAGTTACGGGGTTGTTTACGGGTATTTTAGTGAACCAGAACCCTGTGATGAATTTTGGGATAATCGTCGTTACGGTATCCCAAAAGTGAGGCTTGCAACTGTAAACCTACACGGTCTGGACTGGACGGAGACTCTAAGAGAATGTTAATTGGTTATGTACTGGTGCTTGTTCTGCATGGTGTGGCTATTGAACCTGTGACAGAACGTATCATGACGTTCGAACAGTGTCAGGGTGCGTTACAAGCTGAACAGGCTTACAACCCTGATAAAATTTACGGGTGTGCTGAAGTTTATCGGGACTAATCATTATGGAATACATGTACATTGCTTTTTCACTTCTGTTAATGATTGTTGTCGTTATTACAACTGAGAAAAAAGAACAAGGGGTGATAGGTTTAGCAGTTGCTCTGATTCGTGTTCTTTCAATCATGTTGCTGGTAACCAGTTTTTCAATTGCTTTTGACATCGTGGAATTACAAAGCGATTATTACGGTTTTGTGAAACTTCAACATCAGCTAACATACGCCGTCATATTCGGTTTAGGTTCTGTTAGCCTCGCTGTTCTTTCATCTTTCAGACGTTGAAAAAAGCCCCGGAACTGTCCGGGGCAAAGTCGATCAGTAAAACGTGAACACGGAAAACTGTAACGGTACTATGAACGGACTGGTAAACCCTCTGAAAACGTCCTGAGTATGTCCAATCTGTGACTGAAGAAGACCAAATTGCGTAGCAGGACTTCCCAGACAACACGATGTTCTACAACACATAATAACCCCCTTTTTTACGCTTTTTCTGACTCTTTAAGACCTAACACAGCAATTACTTTTACAGCGATACGTTGTGCCAGATCTAACTGTTGCTGACTTAATTTCCCGGTAGTCATCACTGCCATGATCCCACTCATTGAACCCAACGCTTTAAAATCGTTAAATGCCGACTTCATGATCACTTCTTGACTGTGACCTTCGTCTACGATTACGTGTGCGCGTAACCCCAGACTTTCGACTACTTTGTCTACCCCTTCATTCTTCGTCATCTTCGTTTACCTTATTTTTGGCTACTTTTGGTTGCTCACGAGGATTCAGAACTTCTTTATCAATCATCGGGGGCCACGGGCTGATATTTTCACGGGTTTCCACAGGTTCCGGTTCTGTACCTAAAAACTTACTGACAAATTCACCAGCAAAATGAGAAGTATCGCTGACATAAACATGCATTCTGTCTAAATCAGCCTGACTAATTGAATTAGGTGCGATATTAATTTTAAATTGATGGAAACCAACATACATCACATTAATCGGTCGTTCGATTGTCCCCGGGGTTGGAGGAATTACACCCATAATCCAACAGTAATGAACGCGACCATCACCCATCGGTTCGCAACCCGCATTAAGCCAGCTTACTTTCTGATGGGGAAACATCGTTGTTGAGTCAGTGGCATCCCGACGTAATGACCACTCCACACCACCAATATTAATAGTGCTTCGCGGTTTCATACCGTTAAATTGAGTGACGCCCATACCTGAGTTAATGTTCTGCATGTCGGTTTCCTGTTAGTTACATCTTTTTAAGTGCATGGATACAGGCTGCAGCCAGATCCGTTAGCTCTTTTTTAATACCAGACGTCGAACCTTCAGTTTTTTCTTCCATCAGTTCGCGATATTCCATTTCAACAATGGACATCATCCCGCCGGGCTTATCGTGGTACGACGCCCAAGTCGAAGGAGGGTTATCCATACGTGCTTTAACATGGGCCATAACTGAATCATGTTCGCCAGCATAGCTATCATGATGAAATACTCCCATCGTGTCCGGGTGATGCCCGTGGTGATAATGATGATGGTGATGAATTTCTACATCTTCCTCTTCATCGTCATCATCGTCTTTTTTGATAACGTAATACGGTTTGTAATGCATACTCTTATCTCCTGTTAAAGCGCCCCGTACAGAGGCGCTTAGTTGACCAATTAGCAGCAGCCAGTCGGTGGAGTTTGCGGAGTAGGCAACTTGAAGTTAATAAGCTGATCGACCTGGTTAATTTTGCACGCCAACTGAGACGTTTGTGACAATTGAGACAACTGGAAGTCACGGGTTTGAATCTGAGATTTCAGGTCACAAATCAGAACAGCCTGAGACTGTGCGAACTGATCACGGATCAGTGCACGAGTTGCTTCCGCCTGACGTTCAATGTTCAGGTTGGTTTCGCAGCAACACTTCTCAGCCGCTAACTGTGCCTGGAAAGAACGAGTCAGTGCCGCAGTTTCAGATGCACAGATCGCATTGGTCACAGTGTTCGTGCCCTGCTGAATCTGCGTGTTCAGACCTGCAAAACCTTGAACGTTTGCCAGCAGGTTTTGTGTGTTTTGTTGGGTCAGACCGTTATAGGTAGAAGCTGCTGAGCGTTCAACAGTCAGGTTAGTACCATTCTGACCCTGAATGTTAGCCAGTGACGCCGCATTAATAGCCTGAAGAATAGCGTTAGTATCCAGAGAGTTCTGAACAACAACACCTTCAGCAGCACCAATACCACGACCACCCCAACCACCGGCACCACCCCAGCCGTTACCGAACCAGGAACCGATAAGACCGCCGATACCACCACCAAGTGCAGCCGCGCCAGCTTCACCGCCGAAACCGCCAGTGGGAACTAAAGTCATGTCAGACATGTTGAAACTCCTGTGAGAGAATGTTAATTAACTGTAACCGATTGGTTACCTACAGGAGTATAGACGTGTTACATTAATCTAACAGATAATTTACAAACATTTATAATGTAATTTGTCAAGAATTAAAAAGAAAACGGGCGGGAATAATCCCGCCACACTGTTTTAAAAAATGTCACCGTATTCAGGAGTACCAACAGGATTCACACCACCAGTAAACGGTTCTTCAACGAATTCGGTACGTTTTGGTGATAGTGCAATAACCGCAGCATCGAAAAAGTTTGGTGACTTACTTCCATTTGGTTTCTTGTCGATCACAATCTTCCCAGCACCGTTACTGGTATACGTTGGCTGACTTAACTCAGCTTCTAACCGTTGTGCATTTTCCAGTGATGGATCAATCAGAATGATTTCGTCCGGATCCTGTGGTTGACCTTCCACATACCATTTATAAATCCGCTGACAACGCAAGCGTAACGCCCACGATGCCTGTGCTTTATAATTTGAGAAATAATCTTTGTTTGATTTACGGTCTTTGTCACCTGGTTTCGTACCACCGATAATATCACCGCCCGGATCCACAACTTTTCCATTCGGTAACCACGGACGCACACGGAAGCGTAAAGTATCTTTCCGGTCATTTGCAGCTACTTTAACGCCTGTACCAACACCGTTAACTTCGTACCAGTATTCATCAACACCCAGCATATTAGCCATCGTCAACATCCCTGGTGCAGCCAGTTCAGCGCCTCTGTGGTCAAGTTGTAGATGTGTCAGGAATACACCGTGAGCAATTACCAGTGCGCTTGCGTCTTCACCACCGTCTGCGGCATCCTGTCCGGCGATACGTTGACCTGTTGGTGTAAGTAGTCCATTAGCTTTGCGCCATTCTGTGTCACGGAACGCGTCAAAAGCAGCGCGTACCCATTCAGCTTTAATCAGTACACCCTGAACAGCAGCTGCATAATCGCGGTCAACTTCCTGTGCGAAAATATGCTGTAAACCTTTTTCGGCGAACGATTGTTTTTCTCGTTTATACCACTCGTCATCTTTAGCCGGGTGATCACGCCAGTCCAGAACCATGACACGCAATTTACCACGGGGTAATTTCTTGCCCGGTTCCCATTCCAGACCAGCTTTACGATTACGATAAAAAACGTTACCAACACCGTTAACTGAACTGATGTCGATACGAACGTTGGTGTTAGCTGACAACGACGCTTCAATCAGTTCAGGACGATCTACGTGTGCCGCTTCATCCAAGAAATAGACAGACTTACGACCACCACGACCGATGTTATCGCCAGCTTCACCGGTAATTGTCGCACCGTTTTCTGGGTTGATACATTTCATGTAAACCAGATGGTCTTTTTCACGCAGGCCAACAGGACGTAATTCCGGTGGTAATGCGCGAATAATCTGGCGAATCTTTTCAAAAATACTATCCGGGTCGCCCAGTTTATCAACAAGCTGCTCTTTACGTGATCCCCAGCCAACTGAAGAACCGGGACGATACAGCCACGCCCACACGGACAAACCACAGGCTACCCAGGTCGCACCATAGTCTCGCGATTTTTCCCAAAGCCCTTTTTCTTTGTCCTCAAGCGCTTCATAAACAAATTGAACCATGTCGATCTGACGTTCGAAAAGGCAGAAAGGCATGTTAGGCGGGTACTCAGTACCGACGTTACGCGGGTCATAAGTAAACGCCCAGTCGAGAATGAATGCTACCGGGTTTGTTTCGTAATACTTTTTCAGTACCGGGACAATTGCCCGATCCGTGCGCATACGATTTAACAGATTAAGGCGGTCAATGTAACACTGTTTATAATCCGGCCGTGGCTGACCTTTTCGCCAGATACGTTCGTCATTTGCGTAGGCATCACGCCAGCGCGGGTAATTATGAATATTTCCAGTAAACTTATTCATGGTTGTAGGTCCGTTTGTAACTGTTCTATACAGTTTACCACGGGTGACAGGTGGTAACAGAGGTTTAAAATAATTCTTGACAGATTGCTCATGTATCTGTATAGTTGTTGTCATAGACAAGATACCTGACCAAGTATGTAGTAACCCGGAATTGTCCGGCTGAAGATACCGCTGATTGTCAGGCGCTACGGTGAGTATAAAGCGTAACTCACCCCACGAAATCACACACTATGCATCATCTGGTTGGATGGTGGTTCCTGCGGGGATTGTGAAATTAGTTGCGACTGGTTGAAGAGATATCTTGTCACTAAACAAAAAAGGTAAATATTATGAAATGTTCACAATTACCGTGGTTTAAAGATGAAGGATGGGTTGAAAATCATGTAAGTATTTCATCACCAGACCACGGGGCAATCGCGCAAGTGGTTATTAAAATGGAAGACCCTTGTTACTTACCAAACGAAGAACAAGAAAAACTCCAGGAACTCCGGGGTAACCTGTCATTAATGTTAAACAGTCCTGAAATGTATCAAGCACTTCAAACTGTGTTAGAAACTTTTGGGCGCACTGATGGTGTATGTGTCACTACTCAGACAAAACAACGTGTAATTGAAAACATCCGTGAACTACTGGAGCGCGTCGAACATGGGTGATAAACCAACTCTGACACCGTGGCGGATCCGTTTAAATGGTGATGACGTTGCGACCATTTACGCCTATCAGGATAAACCACGGAATTTAGCACTGGGACAATATGCGCAATTGTTCATGTTGTCATCCTGGCAAATTGTGCAACAATCACTGAAGAAAATTGATTACCAGTCGAGGAGGGGTTATTGATGGTTGTTAGTGGTTATTCAATGGACCTTTACTGTGATTGCGCCGTATGTAAAAAACCTAAAGGTCCATTTTTCGCAACTGAGGTTACTTCGTTCGGTGGTAAAAACTTTCGTGATTGTCTGAAACAGGCTAAAAAAGCTGGTTGGGTTTTCAAAGAAAACAATACAGTTTGTTTTGCACCAGGTCATGGAGTCAAATAATGAATGTATCTGATAATCAAAACATGTGGTTTATCCGCAAACCTACTTGTAGTGATAAATATAAAGCTCTTGATGTCCATCATTATATTGAACGATATGAGATTATAAATAAAACACCAAAAGGTTGGCGTGTTAAATGTCGTTACAGCGATAAAGGTCGTGTATTACTCAAAAACTCTTATCACTGTTTTTGTTCTGAAAAAGACGCGCTAGAATTCCTCGCGAATGAGGCCAACAACATGGCGGCGTTGTTAGATGAACGTAAATTAACATATGTTCGTCTATTGTGTGATTGTCGTGATGCGTTAAAAAGGTGATCGAACTATGAAGATATTTCTCAAACGATTATTCTGCAAACACGAATGGTATTTATATCGTACTATCCACGGTGATGAACGTAACTACGCCACTCAGGAACACCGTTGTAAGTTGTGTGGTAAACATCGCTATTCAGGCGGTAGTTTTAAGGTTTATAAATTATGACCCGTAATGTTTTATTCTACATGCTAATTTTCATTATTGGTGTATTAGCAAAATGACGACTTGGAACATTTGTCATAAATCCGGGCGCGTACTGTTCAGCACAAATGATGAACGGACTGCTATGAATCGTGCTAAACATGGGTGGAGGGTTAAAAAAGTGGATAAGCATTTTGAAGTAGGTGAGACTTGGTTGTCACCTCGTGGTTATTTCTACAAAGTGGTTGATGTACAAGATATCCATGCGATTTTAAAAATGGGCACTTATGGATTAGGTAAAAAGATTAAACGTCGCAAGGATGCTACTAAAAACTGGCAGTTACATGTGGAGACATTGAAATGAGTTTGCTTGGTTTAGTTAGTGCATTTGTAGTCGGTGTGGTAGTTGGAGCAATGTTAATGGTGTTGATTGTTGTACTGGCAATGCGAACTTAGTTGGGAAAGGTGAAAAGTCAGTCATTAACAGTTATAAACAACGTACCAGTCGAAACCCCTGTTAAATTATCGTAAATCCTATACCATCTTCACCAGTTCCACACTACCCTGAAATTATCAAACAGGAGTGTGGAACATGTTCAGATACGTTTTAAAGTTACTCGCCATCATTGCAACCTGGCTGATTATACAGTCCGGGTATGACCTGCGTGTTCGTAACCAATGCTCAGACTATCAACGCATTACACGAACTGCGACAATCTACAGTCACGGTATTTGTTACGCCGCAGACAGTGACGGACAGTTTAAAATAATTCTTGACGGTTTACACATCATCAGATAGACTTCAGTTTGTGTAAAACAACTGGAGTTATCACCATGTTTAAAACTGGTCAACACGTAGAAATCACCAGTCCACGACTGTTAGAAGTTCTCGCACGTCGCAAATCTCAACCATTCGGCACTGTTGTAGCGGTCGATCCGCAAGCTGAATACCCGGTTAAAGTTCGTATCATTGACGATACAGGATTTCAAATCCCCTTCACGTTCGACGGTGAGCAGTGCGATTACACTTTCTCATTTACCATGAACGGTCATCATGACCACCGTAGCCTTTCACCTGATTTAAAAGTGGTGAACGTATGATTAATATACCGTGGTTATATCACTTCATTTCGTTAATGGTAACCAACCGTAGTATGTGGAATGGTGAACCATTGACAGAACGGCTACAGGCCACCCAACAGTTACCGACTAAACAACCACGCCGTAAAACTGGTGTTGCACAGGCGCGACGTATTGCACGGAAAAGAAGGAACCGGAAATGAAACGGTCTGAAGCATTAGAACATCAGGATAAAATTAAACGCCTGACAGCAGAATTAAACATGGCTATCAACTCTGCTGTTCAACTGGGTTTGATTGTTGAAGCTGAATGTGTGGAATCTACTTGTATTGGTCATTCACCTTCTGTAGTAATTCAAACAACCATTAAAGTTAATCCACAGGATATCGACTAATTATGAAAATCACACGATTTGGAACAGTAACCAATAATGGTGATGGTGTTTTATTCACTGGCTTTAATTTCGAATCTTCATATAAAGATGAACCAATAACACATGCTGGGATTGTTAAAGCGGTCTGCGAATATTTAAATTCAACAATCACTGATGATTCTTTTAAACCGTTGACTGATATTCTTACAGGAAAACAACTATGAACTTCTTTAAAAACGCAATCATTTATCGTCTGACTAACCCGATGGCATTAATGGCCCAGTTACCAACGCTGGAAGACAGCCTGTGTGCGTTTCAGTTCAATCCATGTGGTTCACAGGATATGGCGCGTACTGGTTGGGTTCCGGCAACTGAACAACATCGTACACTGGTTCACCAGGCTAATGGGCAATATCTGCTGACCATCCAGAAACAGGAAAAGATTATTCCGGGTCCAGTCATCAAGCAGCATCTGAACGCGCGAATCGCCAAACTGGAAGCTGAACAGGCGCGTAAGCTGAAGAAAACAGAGAAAGACGCGCTGAAAGACGAAGTGTTGCATTCACTGTTACCACGGGCGTTCGTTAAAAACAGTCGTACACAGTTGTGGATTGATATTACTAACGGGTTGATCGTGGTTGATGCATCCAGTGCTAAACGGGCTGAAGATGCGTTAGCGCTGTTGCGTAAATCCCTGGGTAGTCTGCCTGTAGTCCCACTGACAACTGAAAACCCTGTTGAACTGACAACAACGGAGTGGGTACGTTCAGGAAACGCGCCAGCAGGTTTCGCGATGGGTGATTCTGCGGAACTAAAAGCGATTCTGACTGATGGCGGTGTTGCACGCGTTAAAAAACAGGATTTAACCAGTGATGAAATAGCCACGCATATTGAAGCCGGGAAAGTCGTTACAAAACTGGCGATGGACTGGCAGACGCGGGTAACGTTTACGCTAACTGACAGCATGACGTTAAACCGTGTGAAATTCTGCGACGAGTTGCTTGACCAGAACGACGATATCGATCGTGAAGATGTATTAGCGCGGTTTGATGCTGATTTTGTACTAATGACAGGTGAACTTCAGGCGCTGATCAAACAACTTATCACTGCTTTGGGTGGGGAAGCTAAACGATGAAAACAGAACAGGAACGTATTATTCACTGGTTATGCTCTGGTGAAACTGGCCTGAGTTCTAAAACGATGGTTTGCATTCACACGGGTAATGAAATGAATGGTGATTGGGGGTTTCGTGCACCATTGGACGTTTCTGATTTTCGTCGTTGCTGGTTCCTGGTTGAAGCTGTACCAGAAATCAGAAACAGTTTTCCATTGATTGCTGAAAAGTGTCCGGCATTTAAAGGTGTGATTGAAAACTGGGATGTTATTAGTGCAGCTTATGAACATGAACGCGGATCCGGTAAATGTCCTGAAACGTATCGGTTACTGAAAGAAGCGTTGGGCGAATAACGAACATTACCCCGGAACTAACCGGGGTTTTATTTAAAATAATTCTTGACGGATTGCACAAGGACGTGTAAATTACTCACATAGACAACGAATTGTGAGGAACCGGAAAATGAAAAACTTCGAAACTAAAGAAGAGTGTGAAAAATATATCGTAGCTGAATATGGTGAATGTGCTTTTCAGGTCGGTGTAATTTTCGCTTATCGTGTAAAACCAATCGAAGCAAAAATGTTTGGTTTGGTTGAAGGTTCTTATATGTCCAGTAATGAATTTGATGAAGCAACAGGTTACGGTCGTTAATGAATTATGTTCCAAAATGCCTTCGTGAAATACCGAAGGTAAAACAAAAACCCCGTAAACAAGCGATAAAAGAAGCGAAAATTGAGGCTTTCAATATCGCCATTTCTATAATCAACGATAAATGTCGTATCGAAAAATCTGATCGCATGAAATCAAACATGTTTTCAGCAATGAGCGAAATAGCAAATTTACGTGATAAGCTCTAAAACGCCCCGCAAGGGGCTTTAACACTCTACCCTGTACCATCGCACTACTCAACCCTGTTTATCGAAAACGCAAACGGTTTCCGGCACGGTTTAAGCCGAAACAACCGCCTATTTAAGCGCCTTCTGATACAGTTGTGCGATGTCGTCGATAGTTGCACCTTCAGGAACAGTCTGAACCACGTTACCAACCACACCAGACAATTCCACACGGTCGATACTGTTCCCGGTGATCTTATCCAGTTGTTCAGACGCTTTTGCACGAGTTTTCGGATCGAACAGTTCACGTGTCACCAGAATGTATCCGCCCAGCATGTAACGTTTGTAGCAAACTACGTACTGTTGCAGATGGCTGGGGATATCGTCGGTACTGTTCACCCACAAGTGTTTCGCTTCTGTGTCGTCTTCACCAGGGACGATTACGCGCTGACAATACGGTTCCAGTAATTCTTCAGCCGTGCTTGCCGCTCGTTTCCACCACTCGACACGACTCGTTAATGATTCCCCGACAGACTCCAACGCATGGCTTCCCATCGCGTCCAGATAGTTCAATACCTTTGTATTCGACAGGAGGCGGTGTGCGGTCGTTGCAGCCGCTGCGTCAGATGTGTGACCCGGATAAGCCTCTAAAACACATCGCGTATTGCTGAAGCCGTTATTGACACGATCTAACCACAGGTTGGCGAACTTAAGCTGTTCCGGCGACAACTCCAGAGCAGCCCTTTTAGCCCGGTCTGAAATTTTCATAAATTTGTCTCCCATAAATTTTAAATTAGTTTCCCACAGATACCCACGGGTTGTCCACACGCCCTGTTTTACAGCTAATACAATGTTAGTATTAAGTTTACAGTTAGTGCACAACATGCACTAATTTTCGATCACGTACATAAATACGTAACCCATAATCACAATGATTTCAAAGACTTGCATAAAAACATAGATTACAATAGGTATCCCCCCAGACTTTTATTTTAGCTCTATTTACAGCTAATACACTATATGTACTATCTCTATCTTTCTATACTACTTCTTCTTTATATCTATGTTTTCTATGTTATCTATAAAAAGATAATAAAAAACAATAAGATAGAGAGGGGTTGGTTAAAAAATAAACATGACGAAATCTATGTTAAGTATAACTTTAATGCACAACATGCACTATATAAAGCACAACATGCACTAGCTGTACCAACATAGATGCACAACATGCACTAACAGTTAATACACAACGTGCATCTTGCACTAGCTGCTAAAGCACAACATGCTTTAGGTGTAAATACACTAACATATAAAGCACATCTTGCACTAGCTGCTAACGCGCGTTATGATTTATCCGTGGTCAAACAAGAAGGGTGTGATAATGAAAAAGAACCTTTTAGACGAATTGACAGATTTAAAAGGCGGGGTACAAAATGCTGTTGAATACCTTAATCGTCGGGGTGTTAAGGTAACTGTTGGTCGTTACAACCAATGGTTGAGCGGTAGGTTTCATCCTAAACATGAAACGATCAGTATTATTCTTGAAGAGATTACTGGCTTCACACTGTCACCTTCGTCAGTACAACATTCTGACGAAAACATTGTTCTTAAACACACAATACCGGTTACCGAACTGCGTCAGAAATTACCACACAGGCGTTTTGCTAATAACTACTGGCAACGTGTCAGATACGTTGATTCACAGATCCTGGAAGCTGTTCACGGTCACGACGTGTGGACACGGTTTGAGGCGATGTGCGGTAATTTTGAATGTGCAAGATACGTGTTACGCAGGAATTTAAATGAACACACAATTACTGACAGTTGGATTCAGAATGGTTTGCGCCGGGGATGGATCCCGGAATGTGTAAATGTAATGGTCGATTTGCTTGAAAAATACGAAGGCACCTGGACACCGTTTAACGTGATGGTTTGTGAAGCACCTGTAGCACGAGTGGAAGCACCTGTAGCACGAGTGGAAGCACCTGTAGCACGAGTGGAAGCACCTGTAGCACGAGTGGAAGCACCTGTAGCACGAGTGGAAGCACCTGTAG
>ERZ1035001.152-NODE-152-length-43978-cov-28.447169_pt1 | contig 43978 bp, 68 predicted proteins | sample MGYA00520685_ERZ1035001 | MGnify/ENA primary metagenome ERZ1035001 (study PRJEB33766, sample SAMN09781749) | gut metagenome | biome: gut microbiome | host: Homo sapiens | place: Madagascar | study: EMG produced TPA metagenomics assembly of the PRJNA485056 data... | reverse complement strand
CTGAGAATGTGATAGTATCTTCCAGAGCGTTGTTAATCTGCTGTTTCCACTCTTTAGAAGGCACCCATGGAAGAATCTTGCCGTTTTTATCGGTAATGGTTATATCGCCGTTCTGGACAGTATAGCGGATGTGCAGCTGTGCGTTGTCAGTTGCGTCTGGTCCGTACTTTTTAAGAATTGCCCCCTTGTCTGTAATCAGGTCAACGCCGGATAGCACATGAGGATACCAGTACGCATCTCCAGTTGTTTTACTTTCGTAATAGTTGAAAACTGTTACTGTTTTGCTATACATGATACCCTCTCCCTTAATTATTCTTTCTGCACTGTCTGCTTAATAATCTGATTCACGCCAGTAGCCGATAATCCATTAAACATACCGACCGCAACTGCCGTGATATAATCCGATGCCGGAAAATCTGGGATAACTCCCATTCCGACAGCTCCGAGAATTCCGCCAATAACCGCCATGATTACCGGGATCCATTCGTCGGAAATTTTGTTTGATGCCTTACAGCCCATTCCTACGATGTAGCAGATCATAACGATTGCTACACATGAGCCTAATGTTGAAATGTCCATAATCATTTACCTTTCATTGTTTTGCCGCAATCTGTACATTTCCAGATGTGCATTGTCGTGTATCTGTTTTCTCCGGTTTCTACCAGTAATGTATTGACCGGAATCTGATGTTTGTGTTTGCAATAAAATCTTTTTAAGATATTGATCATTCTTACACTCCTGCATGCAATACTGGTTTCATATCAATTTAAGTTCATTAAACGCTTTAAAAATCTTTGGTGATTGAATAGCAAACCAGTCAACCATTTCTTCATTTGTAGCCCAGCTTTCAGTGCTGTTCGAATTTGAGTCAAGACCGGATTCAAACAGAAACGCATGAATGATTTCATGACGGACAACCTGCTTCTGATAACTTTTAAGATCTGCTTTTGATTCAATCTGACCTTTTGATGCTTCCATATCATCAACGACAATTTCCCGTATTGAGGAATCGGCATAGCCGTCCATCTTTGCCAAGCTCGGATATTCTTCTTCACTTCCAAATTTTACATTCCATTCAGAGCCTAAAATATTAACCTTAAAATCCTGCATATAAAATCGGTATCCCATCATCTGTCCTTACTCCCATCAGAAGCGGCAAAGCTGTCTTTAAGAGTAAGTCGTTCGTTTTCTGCACATCTCCAACAGCGGCATACACCGCACTCCATTCCTTTGCACTTGCCCCAATCTGCTGAGGCGTGGCATAAGAAATGGATTCACTGCCAGAGGACACAGATGTTACAATGCCTGTAGTGCTACCACCGGACCCGATTGTGGTTGATGTTTCGCTAGCGGCGGCATTGGCAGCATTCTTTTCAGCAAGTTCAATCTGATACATTAATTCAGCCAGTGAGCAGACCACCTTTTTGATACGCTTCTGTGAGCGTTCATTTGTTGGCAGTCCGTCCACCAACCTGTCGAACGTCATGGTGTCCACAAAATCACTGGCTCTTTCTGCCAGTCGTGGGAAGTCGGTTTCTGGCACGACATTGCCGAATGATTCTGTATAGAATTTATAATCCGCATAAGCCATGCCAGTTACCTCCTAGTTAATCTACAGGTTCCACAGGAAAAGCCATTTCTCCTGATACCATTTCCACGCCATCACAAGAAATGATAATCTTCTGGTGTGGGTTGCAGTTTTTCTGAAACCATTCAACCGCTGTTTTCATGGCTTCTTTAAAATCTTTCATATCGCTTTCCATAGTTGCTCCTTATCACTTCGCTGTTACGGTCGCATGTCCAGCACTCAGCGCCTTATAGGTACTGTCGCACTCAACCACTGTGATCTTCTGTCCGGTTGCTGCCTTAATGTCAGATTTTCCGTCCCAGGTAGTCCAGTTTCTGAGATTCTGACCATAGGTCACAGCTGTTTCAGATGCACCAACTTTGTACTTGTACACATTGTTTGCATTTTCTTTAGCTGGATTTACAGTGATTTTTGTATCACCGCTTGCTGTTCCTGCCACGGAGTTTACTGTCAGAGTGCCGAGTGTCGGTGTCTCGTCGATGGTAATTACTGCGATTGCGTCAATGTACTCTGCGAAAAGAGTAAGTCCCATTACTGCGAACGCTTCGGAAACTGCTGTGTGGTAGTTACCCTGTGTGTGGAATCCGATCAGGTTTGTTTCACCAGATACGGTATACACCAGACCTGCTCTTGCGAAATCGGATTCATTCGGGTCTACATAGTACAGAACAATGTTCTCAACAGGTGTTGCGATAACCTGACCTCTCGGGATTTCGCTGTCAGATAACAGGAAGATGGTATTGAAGCCCATGAAGTCTTTCATGTACTGGAATCCGAACTGATTCTGGATAGTGATCTCGGCCGCTCCGAGATATTCATATACATCCAAAATGTTTACAAATCCAACAACGCCAGTTACATTTCTGTGCATCTGTTTGAATTTGTTTTCAACACGACCCTTAGCCATTGCCAGAGCCATCTGAAAAGTAGTTTCTGTGGAAGTAAGTGTACCGGTTTTCAGATAATCATAGAATCTGCCGGTAACATCAGTCTGAAGCTGGAAAAGAAATTCGTCATCAGTCATCTGAACAGCGTTCTCATAACCGTGATCCTTAATTGCTTCGATAGATACAGCCTTTGCGTACTTCTCGATAGTCATTTCTGCATAGTTCTTTTCTTTTACAGTGAATTTGCTGTAAGGGATTTCCTCGCCCTCACCAACATTTCCGCTCTGTAAAGTACCCTCTGCGTACTTTGATTTCAGTACAGCACCCGGCTGTTTTTTGATTGGACGCATGATACCCAGAATGTCACGTAAGTGCTGCCAGTTTCTTTCGAATCTGGTAACAAAATCAATCTCACGCGCTGTGACCTGGATATCATTGGTCATAATAAGATTAGCTTTTGCTGCCATATAAAAAATCCTTTCTACCCATAATTATTAAGGTATTGGGTTAGCGGCTATACTCTAGCGTATAGTCGGTGTAAAAATCACTGGAATAGCTGGATGTTCTGAGCAATTGCAGCCTGTCTCTCGGACGGGTCTTTGATTGCTTCGATATCTTTCTTTGTCATGTTCCCCGGTGTCTGCTGTTTTCCAACGTGAGTGGTAAATCTTGCCTGGTTCTGCTGAGCCTGCTGCTGAGATTCGTCTACAAAAGCGGATGCGTCAGACTGCTTCATCTGTTCAATCAGGTCATTCAGCCCAAGGATTTTACCGTCTTTCAGCTTAAGACCAGCTTCTTTGATATCTGCCATGACTGATTTCTTTGCCGCCTCACTGGAAAACTTAACATCGTCAAGTGCCGCTTTCAGTGCGTCTGAGAAATCGCGGTCATAGATTTTTACATTATAATCTTTCTCTGCATCTGCCGCTTTCTGTTTCCAAGTTTCTAACTCGGTTTTAACATTTGCCGGGTCGATACCGTCAAAGCCTTTTAAGGTCTCCTCTGCTGTCTCAGCGCGTTCTTTCCAGTTGTCACGCTCTCCCTCGACTTTTGACAGAGTTTTTGCAACTTCCTTCGCATTTTTATAATGCTCAGAGAGTGCTTTCTTTACATCTGCCTGTTTGTCTTCCGGGATTTCAATTCCAAATGATTTTAATGTGTCAATAAGTTTCTGCATATATATCCTCCTGGTCGTGTTTATTGACCTGCCGCCGCAGGTAAATGGATTAAGCCAGTTAGACCACTGGCAAGGTAAGTGAAACGTCCGGAATCGAACCGGAGCCCAGAGAGTGGTTCTGTCAGTCTGCCATTAACGTACGCTTCACATAACCCGGAGTCCCGGGTTAGCAATATGTTTATCGTGTTATGCCTTCCACTAGACTGCTTTTATCCGTGCCAGTCCCACGGAGTTGTTTCGGATATTTATTCTTTTTCAAGAACCTTAAAACATAATTCAAGGAGGTGTGCCATCTTGCGTGCCAGACGGCAATGATACGTGTCGGAAATTGCATCCGCTTTTCAACCTCATGCTTCTTGTGTTGGCTAAACACTGCATTTTCTATTAAGGACACGCATCTGCTTAAAGAAAGGAGGAAATCAATAAAAATGTCTATGTCAAGCATTCCTGCTTACAAATCTTCCTCATAAATACATTTTACCACAGAACCTTTGAAAAGTTGTGGTACATGTTTTACAAAATCAGAGCATATCACGGAGCTTTTCCACGTATCTCTTGACAAGATCACGTTCCTCCCGGCACTCTGCATCCTTGGACATGTCGCTCATTTCTGTGGTAAGTTCGTCCAGATGTTCTTCCAGAGCAGCAAGCATTTTTCTCTTGCAGTCTTCAGATTTGCCGGAACGATAACTCTGCTTCTGCACCATGTAATCATCGTAAGCATCTCGTCCATCAGAGCGGCTGTAATGCCCTCTGACATAATGTTCACCCCGTCTGGCATAAGAATTGCCGCGGTCATAATCTGGCATCATTCTGCCGTCATTTGAACTGTATCTCCCCATGCTGTCACGTTTTCTTCCACGCTCGCTGTAGTCACTGTTGTAGCTATCACGCATCTCATCAAGGACAGTATTGTAGTATTCCACCTTTTTGTCCCAGTACTGCGTATTTTTGATATCTTTATACATATCAATCAGCTTGTATGTCATTTCCAGATTTCCAGTGTTCAGTCCATTGCCAGCGATTTTGGACAGTTCGTCTTCAATTCTTGCGCATAAGTCTTTAATATCTCTCATGATTACACCTCCTACGCTTCTCTAGTCACGACAATGTTCGCATTCGCAACAGAAACAGCCTGATCGCTTGTGTTTTCTACTGCGATATTAACGCAACATCCACGAGGTACGTCTACATAGATACCAGAGGACACGTTGTTGTACTGATCTACTGCCGCTGGTGTGGAAATCATCTGCGAAGAAAGAACCGGTTCCCCGGAGATTGCCAATGTAAGAGAAATAGCTCCTGCTGTACCGCCTGTCGGAACTGCGATATTACCGAAAAAATCCACGAAGAATCTCGCCTTGCACTGGTTAGTCAATCCTCTCAGAGTGATGATTCCACTTCCCTCTCTGTGCTGAATGCAGTTAGAACCCTTAACTGCTGTATTTGAAAATACTACGTTTCCATTTGCTGCTACAGTCTGAGCAGCTACATTTGTAAATTCTGCCATAATTTTTACTCCTTTCATATCACACAAAAGGACAGGTCTCAGCCTGCCCCTCTGTGTAATACGGCAAAAGCCGACATTCGAATCAATCGAAAGATACTCTCGATATGAAGTTATTAGCAATTACATCCAGTATTGCATCCGCATCCGTAAAATGTGTTCGGGTTAGGAACCTGATATGCCGGAATTGGTGCTGGATTAATTGCATTAATGAGCTGCTGTGTCTGAGAAGCCATTGCGGTTGTAAGCAATGCACTCTGGCGATCCTGAGATGCAGCACGTCTGAGGTCATTGTTTTCAGCTTGAAGAGAAGAAATCTTTTCATTGCAGAGATAATCAAGAATCGCTCTTGTCCCTGCGTTCTGGCTATCAATAATGTCTCTTGTGTTGCTGTTCATAGTGTTCTGCAATGCACAGGTGTTCTGTGCCATATTGTAGTTTACACCCTGAATCGCTTCTCTGGTTTCACAACAACAGTTTGCAAGCTGAGCCTGTAAAGCATTAGCGTTCTGCATGTTGGCTACAGTGTCAGCATTAATGGCCTGCTGGATTCCAAAGCCAGTCTGCATGATGTTGGTGTTGATTCCATTGAATCCGGTAAGCATACCGTTGTTCACTGCATAGAATCCATCACAGAGGCCATTGCTGATTCCGTCAAGCTTGCTGATCACTGCGGAATTGTCGAATCCTCTCTGAATGTCTGCCTGAGTAGCTGCTGTGGCTGCATATCCGCCACCATTGCCATTATTGCCCCATCCATTGTTTCCCCAGCCGAAGAAAGCAAAAATGAATAAAACAATAATCCACCAGCTACCATCTCCGCCAAACATGCCGTCATTGTTTCTACCGTTTCCAGTAGCAGCGGCAATATCTGCCAAGCTGTAATTTCCATCCATAGTTATATACTCCTTTTTGTGTATTTACATCAATCTGGCCAGATTGTAATGTACTATTTCATTCCTTTCAGCATGTGCTGAAATTGTCCTGCCATTTGTTGAACCTGATTAAGTTGCTGTTGAGAAATCCGTCCGGACTGCAACATCTTCTCGACTTCTGCTTTTGGATCTCCTTTAAAATTCTGCTTAAACTGCATAAACTGTTGTATCATCTGCATTGGTCCGTTTCTCTGCGGCATCCCACCGCCGAGGGCGTTGAATAATGGATTACTCATCTGCATTTCCTCCTTTGGCCGCTGATTCCTGTACGGTATTAGTGCGAACAGGTTCAGGAAATGAATTTAATCGATTTATGATTACTTCGTATTTACCCTTTAAATCGTCGTATTCCTGTCTTGTGACGTATTTACTGTCCATGTTCTGAGTAGGCTGTTTAGGTGGCATCTGAGAGCCTACCTCATGATACTCAAACGTCCGTAATGGCTGTGGCATACCGGAAACATCAGTGGATTTTATAAAGAATCTTTCTGCTTCTGAATCCATTAGTAAAACACTTGTCCCGGGTGCTACCAGATAGGATTTTGCGCCAACTTCACCGGATACCCACAGAATACCGTTATTATTCTGCTGTGGCTGCTGTACTGGTTGAGCTGGCATCTGGACAGGCTGTTGCTGGAATTGGTTTATCTGTCCGGGAACACCAAAACTATATTGATAAGGATTGTTATATAATGCCATCTTATGCACCGCCTTTCTAATTATATTTTCGCACAGACATTTCAATTCAAAAAGTTCATAAAAGTGTCAAAAAAGTATTGTGTAATAACGCACATAGATTTATAATTAAAAAAAGGAGGAATTAACATGGCAACAGAAGCACAGAAAAGGGCAGTTAGAAAATATGAAAACAACAATTACAGACTGAACATTGTGTTCCCGAAAGGAACTAAAGAGAGAATTGAAAAACTTGGGCTTGAAAAGAGCAATAGTGCCTTTATTCGAGATATTGTTCTGTCAGAACTTAACAGGTTAGAAAAAAAATAAAAATAACGCACATATACGCTTGACATATAACGCACATAGATATATAATAAGGACAGTTAAAGAAACCAATCACGCAGCCCCACGAGGGGCGGACAGGAGGAAAAAGGCATGGCAGAATATATGATGTCGGAAGCAAGAGGGAATGCAGTATACGAAAATAACTGCATCTATATCCCGGAGAACTACCCGGAGGACTGGCGGGAACGCCTTGAAGCTGGCGAGGTTGTCAGCTACGAAGAGGACGGCGAGCAGTGCGAAATTTGGCTTGAGATGGACGAGTCGGAAGAATAGGAGGAAAGAAAATGGTAGTTACAAGAGCGTGGAAAATATGCGGAAATTATGGCGGTCACCGGTTAAAAGAAAGCTTCTCACCGTCGAGAAAATACGATTGGAGCAGTAAAGAGGACGGGACAAGAATTATCGAAATAGAGAACGCAGATAAGACCGGGACAAATCTCTATTCGATTATCAGAATAACAAGAGATACAGCCGAATTGTGCGAGCAAGAATTTGACGGTCAATTAAGTGATGGAATTTTTGAAAATTGTCGCACCGGAAACATTGAAGAGCTTGCATAATTACAAGCAATGGTATAAAATATAAACAGCGTATAAACGGGAGTGATATTTGAGAATGATGTAAATTTAGTTCCGTAAATGCAAAATAAAGCCCCTGAGAGATAATCCCGGGGCTTTTGTTTTACCTTAACATACTTTGATTATTTTATTATTTACTCTCCGGCTCAATCGTTTCGCCGTAGATATGCTCACATTCATCTGCTCAGCGCAGTATTCAAGAGTGTGCTCCTGACATCTCAACCGGAACAATCTTTCCTCATCCGGTGTAAAATTACACTCTACCAAGAATCTGTCTATATCTTTCTTTGTAAACACATATAATTTCATGAGCATACCCCTTACTAATGCTAACGCTGATTCTGCGCGAGATACTCCGTGAGCTTCTGTTTTGTTTTTTTTAATTCTTCCACGTTGTTTCCACTGATCTGGCTGTCCAACATGGTCGATAATACTTCCAGAATCAATGAATCACGCTCTGCAATTCTCTGAAGACTTTCGTAATCTCGCTTGTCATGTTCTTCCAGTGTCTCTACTCGCTTGTTAAGTCGGAATGCCGGAGTGATCCACTTAAAGATTACAGCCGCCGCCCCTCCGACAATGGACACCCCTCCACAGATTGAGAGGAAAATCTGTACAAATTCTGATATGCTCATTTAGCTACTCCTTTTCCCAGTAGTATACCGGGATCTCATTGCCGGAATCCCATGTATCGTAATATTTGCCATCCTGTACCGTCACCACATGACCATCTATGCAGAGGATGTATGTGCCGGTTGGATGATCTACACAAAAGTCGTTGACTGTATAGATATATCGTTCTGTCTGCTCAATCAGTTTGCGCCTGTACCCATGCTTATAGAGGTATGCTCCCCAGACATAATTCGCGCTTGGCATATCTGACAAGGCACACGCCTGTATCATCAGCCCGGCAAATACCGTTTCCCAGTCAAAACCAGTCGCTTTGCATATTGCCCGGACAGCACAATCTCCGACTCGATTACCGGCAGGATTTGGATTAAAATATTCCCATTTGCTCATCAGTCAATCCCCTTTGCTGTTTTATATCTCTTTGCCGCTCCTCTAGCTTTTGCGGCGTTCTGACGGTTCCACTTCGCTATCATAAGGCGGTCTTGCAGTTCCCTCAGGTCGTTCTGCTTGCAGTAATCCTTGTATGTGGCATTTTGTTTCTGTAAGAGATAAGACTTTCGGTCAAGGTCTTGTTGGAGTGCAAATTTCGCCTTTTCGTTTGGCGCATTGTCAACTCCTGCCTGTAGTCCAAGGACTTCTCTCTTCGTTTTACGGATTCTTCGCTCATAAGTACGTTGTCGCTGTTCCTTTTCGTACTGTTTGCCCTTGTCAGCCTTATCCTGCTCCGATAATCCCGCATAAGGGTTGAATTCTCCGTCACTGGCTCCAAAACTATGCCGACAGTTGACCCCTGACAGTCCACTCGCTGTTCCATATCCGGTCAATGAGAACGGTGGAAATTTCTTACTCTTTCCAGAACGAGAGTATATCTTACCTTGCCACCATGAGTGATTTCCTGGATTCTCGCCGCCGTCACCCGTTCTGGCTCCCATGTGAGCACTGACCAGAACCAAATCCCAGCCCATTTCCTCCATACGCTTTAGAGATATATCACCGGTAGCCTGAGCCACACCAGTTCTGACAGAGCGTGCTACTGCCGTTTCAACGGTATCTTTTCTGCCAGATGGATATGCGACGGTAACACCATCTGATACAACGTTATTAACCGACTCTTTAATAGCTTGCGTATATCCAACCGCCCCAGTCATCACATGATTATACGCAAGGTCGCATTGCTCGATATAGAGTCTCTGAGCGGCGCTTGCAGTTGTCCTTGTGAAATTCTTCCAGTCACCCAAGCAGTGATTCATATTCCGCTCCATGAGCCTTACCATTGCCGGAGACTGTTCAAGTGGTACAGGACTTAACCCTGCCGCCTTATAAACCTTATCATCGTAATCCATTGCAGTAATTCCGGCATCCTCAAACGCTTCAAGAAGCTCCTGCTGTTCTCGCTTGGTATATCTGGATAATTCTGCCAGTATATCCTCTAGCAGTTCGCCAGATTCCTGCAATGTCCTGATTCTCCACGCATCAGCATTAGTCAGAATATAATCCTCGCCTCTGCCGATTCTTGCCATCATTCTTGACACAATCTCAGAGATGATATACTGATGGAGTTCTTCCGCAATCTGTTCACTACCTTCTGTGATTCTTCGTAGATATTCAGGACTAAGCATAGTATATCACCTCTTTCTACTGTTTTTTGTGGTACATGTATATTATATAACAACCTCATTCCATCCATATACTCCTGGCTCCCAGACGTTATTATCCACCTCAGATTCCCATGTTTTCCCATTATGAGTAACTTTATCACCCTTAGCATAAGGATTAGTACTTTCTGGCTGTTCCCATTCAGGAATAACATTACTGTCTGGAATAAGTACTTTAGTATATAAAGAAGATGCTGTACCTGGGGTCCAGTTTGCCTGACTGGTATGAGTAGTTATGACTTTATAGATTACTCCATTATACTCCAAACGTTTATCTTTCTTATATTTCTTATTAGGCCGCCACTTTTCAACAAAATCCGGATAATTCAGAATTTGTTCATCTGTCATTGTTGCTGTCTGGTTCTCTAACAGCTTTCTAAGTTGTCTTGCCTGTTCTGCTGTCACTGTACCACCCCCATTATGATATTGAGTGCCTCATCCGAGGACGATTCTGGCTCCGGATACTCCGGATCATCTGCAAGTGTCCATGTCTGCACAATCTCGGTTTCTTCTTCCGTCCAACCGGATTCGTAGTGCTTTCCTTCTACCACCTCCGTCGGCATGTCTGTGTAGACCACAGGTTTATAACCTAATTCCATTAGCTTTTCAGCAGATGGGTTATTTACCATACATCCATGCCATTTTACTGTACGTGGAGCACTTATTAGCATCCCTTTTTGTAATTTTGCGTACATTTTTTAATCACCTCTTATCTACCGATTATTCTTGCCGTTATTGTACCAGTATATTTTGCCGGAAAATCTAACACAAGTTTTCCAGTACCTGTTTCGTTTCCAACACTCTCTTGTCTTTGTACATTAATCCTATTAGATCGTAAGGAAACTGATACAGGTTGCGACATTTCAAGTAATTTTAACGGTTCTTCTGTAAATATATGGTACGATGTGTTTATAAAATTCGCAAAGTCCACATTCAAAGAATAATGTCCTATTTCTGCACCGTTAAGGTTTAAATGACAGTTACCTTTGCACTGTTCAGTACCCGTATGTTTCTGTATTTCTAAAAACAGCCAATATTCATCATGAAACTCTGTGCTTGCAAGATCTAGTTCTACAGTCTTTTGGTCTGTTACTTCTTTACTTTCGTTGAGCAATTCTTCCCATTTTTTCATTTCTTCTACCTCCTGTCTGTTCATAAGCATTGTTCTCCGGCGGCTCATAGTGACACCGCCTTACTTGACAGGAGCGAATCAGTTAATCTACAATCATCCTGACTGACTGACTGACTGACTGACTGACTGACAAGATTTTGTGTCAATTTGTGTTTCATGTCAATTACCTCCCGTAGATTTTTACATTACCAGCGTTTAAATCGTATGTGCTTGATGCTGCTTTGATAGTTATTTTTTTGCATGGCTCATCAGCTTTAGTAAATATATATGGGGCTAAAAGTGATTGATACATAGTGTGATACGTGATAACATTACTATTGCAGACATTTGTTTTCACAGAAAACCAGAATAACCCATTGTATCGCAGATATGTTTGTTGATATCTATCTTGGCTGTACTGATCGTTATTTTTTTGCGATGATAATTCCACGAGGTCAGAATCATTTATAAGAATTCGCATACCAGATTCTGTAGCCGATATATTTCTTAAACCTTGCACTTCTACGTATAATTCAGTGCAGTCTAAATTTTCGAACGTGTATGAATGTGTATCTTCAGAAAAGTTAATATCTGCAATCAATTTCCATTCTTTTTCCATTTCCGCTCCTTCCGAATCTAATAATCTTCGTCTCATTCGCTCACCGCCCAACTCTGGTACGCCAGACATCCTTCAAGGATGCTAATTTCGTACACTTTATTTTTTTCAACAGTAAAATTGTCTGGAACTGATACATTTGCAGGATGTACAAGCTCTGTCGCTGTTGCACCACTTTGAAAAATGAAGTGATATTCGTTAGCTATGCTCGTGTCTGACGGTGTCACAAGGGTGTACGTGAGACTTGCCATCTCTGGGAACACATAGAGCTTGTTAGGCTCTAACTCTACGGCGGTGTCAGATGCGGCCTTTTCGACCCTCACGGGCACACCAGATGCACCATCCAGCCCGTCATTTCCGGTTACTTTCCCGGCATCAATATTTGTCCCGTCGCTATAATCAATCTGCAAATGTCCGTCTGCCTTAATCGTTACAGATGTGATTCCGCGACCGTCTTTACCAGCTGGACCTTGTTCACCAGCCGGACCTTGCGCTCCAGGATCACCCTTATCGCCTTGAGGGCCCGTGGGTCCGACCGGACCAGTTGGAGCTGTTTTCCACGACCATTCTCCATTTCCATTCGCGGTAGGCACTGTGTTTGCATCGGCAGTCGATGCGTTAAGGGCAGATACAGGATTAGCTGAAAGATACTTATTAACAGCACTTTCAATTTCTTCCGGTGTTGCACCGCCTGTGCCATTTTTGCATAAATCATACAGGTATCTCTCGACACGTGTTATCGGCTTCGGAAGTGCCGCTGTATAGTTTTGATTTAAGTACGCAAGATATTTTTCAACTCGCGTTATTGGTTTATCTGCCATCTTTCTACTCCTCTCCGAATAATGTTGGTTCATCTGGCTGAGCTTCTTCGACCATTGCTTTCGCATCTTCTTCGGTCATTCCCTCGAATTTCACAAAATACAGCCACGCTGGAACCTTGCCAGTAGTCACATACTGCCACCATCTTGCGCGGTCGTTTTCACGCACATACAGGATATCTCCGAAATCATAGTTGACTTCATAAGCTCCGACAGGTGCAAGCCCGTACAGGTCGGCGTAGACGTTCAGGGCGTAGATTATTTCGTCCAGACAGGATTCTAGCTTATCTCGAACATCCTTGATAAACTGCACTGTCCTCTGCTGTTCTGCTTCTACTCCTGTAGCCGTCTGGATGCCGCTTGATTCGTTAAAAACAAAATACCCGTTAGAGAATCCAATCTTGTATCCTAACTGGCTTAAAAGGGCATTTATGCCGCTTATACGGGTGTCTGTGTTGAGCTGTGGATTGATTTCTTGGTAAAACTCTTTTTCGTCCTGTCCGAATACATTCTTGACAAAATGTGGTAGGCTCATCTCGTTCCGCCTGTTCTCCATACCCTGTGGCGACATAGCTGATATTGGCGTACCACTTGGCATCAGCAGTCTATCATCTGCCAGAACAATCTTCTGAGAATCAAAAATCTCTCTGGCATTACGGCTGTATGCAATGTCGAGGTCTTTTAACTCTTCAATAGCTTCGGCAAATATCGGCAATCCAAGTGGTGTACTGATATCCACATTGTTCGCCTGTGGTGTCCGCAGCACCCCATACAACGGTCCGTCCAGCTTCTCCCCGTTTACTTTCAGGATTGGTGGTGTATCTGCCATGAGGTCAGCCCACTTTGTCTGTTTCAGGTCAATTTTGTTGCCGATACTCTGAGGAGATTTTGATACATAAGCCCTGTTAGAAACATAGTACGGATAGGTTGTTGCGCCGTCTACAGTGGTCTCAACAAAGCGATGATATTCAAGCCTTGTATAGTATTTCCGTCCGACTGTATAAGAATCTTTGAATATAATTCCTTTGATTTCCTGATTGTCGTAATCAACAATCATCACATCTGCCGGAGTAAATATGTCAAGGCTTTCACCGTTCGGCTTGATAAACACTGTTCCGTAAGCACAGCCATACTCTACCCAGTGCCTTATCTGGAAATATACTTTATTGATCTGCTCCTGTAGCCATGCAGCCCTTGCAGAACCATCTATCTGAATGCCGATTGCCAGTGTTGCGAGCCGTGCTGTTTCTGAGCAGACAGATTTCGCAAAATTAATCGTCTTGATATTATTCTTATCATCTAACCATTCCGGCGCGCCCCTGTAGATGTTCGCACACCGGTTAATCAGAGATTCCATCTCTGGAAATTCTGCTGCCTGGATATTAAAATCCTCTTCGGCTTGTTTTTTGAAAATCATGTTAAACCACCTTTTTAGTGTTGTTATAAGTCCCATTTAATCTACCTTTTAAAATCCATCCATCTTACAGAAGTGTCTCGCACAATAATGTCTTCATATTCTACAACTTTTAAGATTTCGCTAATGTCAGATGGCCCATATATTTTTAAACCGATGCTTAAGAATTTATTTATTTTATCTGAGAAGTACCTGTCTAACATTTTATGCACTGTGCCCCCTCCTGGTCCACATTGATTCTGTGGCGTATCTGGTTGCATCAATCAGATGATTGTCTTTATCCGGATAACCGCTGATGATATTTCCGTCTTTGTCTCGCTCGTATTCATACTTCTTAAACTCTTTCCTTGCATTCGGAGTTCTGGCAGGATCAAACACAAGTTTTCTTCTTTGTAGCCACTTCATGGAGTATTCAATGCTTCCCGGTCCTTTGATTGCTGGTCTAGCAGGCAATCCGAAATCTCTATAGTCATTTACTGACTTAGGTTCTGCACTATCACTTGTGATCGTGTAATCATCGTAGCCACGCCGTTTAATTTCTTTTGCAGTCCATTCATTTGATTTCTTGTTTTCATATATTTCATCAATAAAATATATAGTTTCTCTGGCAGAATCATAATATAGTCTGATGAATCCATACGGGTCCGGGAACCATCCCCAGTCATTGCCCTGATAGATTCTATCAAAGTGACTGATTTCTTCGTCTGTGATGGTCCTTTCTTCGATGTATTCAAAGATATTTCCGCCATTTCCGTTAGCTTTTCCTAAATACTCATTTTCGTAAGCATCCGGGTTTACTTCTTTCAGATGTTCGGCATCAGCAAGGAATATATCTCCGAGCCATTCCTGTTCGATATCAAGATTAAGATAGGTACTATGTACAACCAGCGCACTATCATCTTTTTCTTCTGCTTCTGCCGTGTACTCATTCGCCCAGTTGTTTTTACTCCTGGGCGGGTTGAATGATTTGAACTTATATGCTTCATTACCACCACGAATAGCAGACTGCTGAATATTTCGGATTTCTTCAGGTCCGGCGAACTGATCTAACTCCTCGAACCAGACTATACCAATGTATCCGAACTCTGGTTTGATAGACTTAATCTTCAACGGATCATCAGCACCACGGAAATATATCTTCTGACCAGTAGGCTTGTATGTAATCTCCATTGGAGATACTTTGCAAGTAAACTCATCATTCAGTCCCAACTTATCAATAGCCCATTTCATCTGAGCATAGACCGAATCCTTGATTGTGTTTCCTACTTTTCTCAGAATCAGAGCGTGCATATTTGGATTGTTTTTTAACAGTTCCGGTATGATCAGCGATATGGTTGATGATTTCATGGATCCACGTCCGCCAGGGAGAATATACTCGCTGTGTTTCTTTGCCCGGATATCTCTAATCATCTTATGGAATACATCTGGAACAATACTCAGATCAATGTGGTACTCGCCCTGCAATCTGGCTCTCTCTTCTGCTTTTCGCTGTTCTTCTTTTGCTTCCTTGATGGCAAGTGTCTTTTCCAGATCATTCATGGACTTAAGCTGATCAGAAAAGTCAGGGGCAAATCCAAACGAATCAGTCAGCTCACCTCTTGCGATCATGGAGCGGCGTTGCTGGATTTCCGCCAGAGACATAATGTCAGTGCCTTTTTGCTTTTCGATTTGAGATTGCCTTTCGGCTATATAGGAAGAAACCTTAAGTTTCTTCAAGTTCTGTTGTCCCATTGAATATGCTGTTTTTTTGCTATATCCTGCTTTTCTTGCGGCATCAGATGCATTCCCGCCATTCTTTATATATTCATCTGCAAACGCTTTCTGCTTAGGCGTTAAGTCCATCTAATCACCTCTGTCTATCCTCATTTTCTGACCGCCTCCCATATTTCTTTTAGGCACATTACCACATCATACTGGGATGCAGTTCGTAATATTTCATAATCACAATCTTTCCATTCGCCTCTTTTTGTGAGGTGAAGTGTAGGTGTTGATATAATTGTTACTGTTATCAATCGTTCCTGCTCATGGCTGTAGAATTGTGATGTTCCAATTTTTATGATTAATCCGGTGGATAATATAGCTTTTTGTAGTTTGCGTGTAGCTGCTTTTAAGTTTGCCATATCATCACCTCACTTTTGACTATAAAATCCCATAGTAATACTTCTGTATATATATTAACATAGGCATACGAAAAAGTTGTGGTACATGTTAAGTAAAAAAATATAAAAATGTATAATAAAAAGACCCTCTGGATCTGATCTCCAAAGAGCCTTTAGGCCTTTCCAGTTTCAATTGTATCCTCTGTTCCTAAGATGTATTGATAATGTGTTTAATTTCATGTTCATCTCCTCCTTAATCTTCTACTACTGTCAGAAAAGCTCTGTGCAATTTTCTGTCCCTGTCGCAAGCTGAAAAACATGGTTTCTCGTTTCCGCTCAATACGTCGTTGATGGTGTAATTCGCTCCCCACGGTGCTGTTACCAACAGCTCGCCCATGTAGTTCTCATATGGTTCCCAACCTTCCGGAGTTTCCACCGTGATTTCTTCCCAGCTTTTATATTCTGTGCTGTCTGCGCTGGCAGAAGTCTTTCTCTTTGTATGCGCGTCTGGTTATATCCTTTCTTTTTAAGTTCTGCAAATACATCTATCTTATATTTTACCATCTGCTTTTCTCCTTTTCATTTTGTTTATATATAATGTAGCATTTTGTTTCTGTTTCGCCAATAAAAAATATTCTATTTTTTGAATAAAAGTATTGACATACCACCAAATTGGTGGTATTATATAATCATCAAAGGAACGGAGGATATTAAAAATGAAAAAATACAACTTATCAAACATCATGAAAAGAGCATGGGAACTGGTTAAGGAAGCTGGAATGACAATTTCCTCCGGTCTCAAAAAAGCATGGGAGGAGGCAAAACATATAGAAGAGACTATTGAAGAAAAGCTCATTCGTCTCGGTTTTAAAGTTTGGGAAAAAAACGAAAAGCGTCGCATTTATATTGACTATACAAAATATCTTGACGTTGTAGAATCTGATACAAATGAAGCTTTTTGTTTTACCGTAAACGGGATTTGTGTTAATAACTGGACACGTTTTAAAAGAAAATATATCATGCAGAACATTTTGACTGGGTACTGCAAATTATATTATGATCTCGTTGAAAACAAATGGGGTATGAGAACCGCTCCTTATGCTGAAAAAGTCCTTGCAACAGTAATTGATAAACTTATGGTTGCATAAAAAGAATGGAGGAATGTAAAATGAAGAAAACAATTGACTTACTTAATGAAGTCGTAGCAATGGGATTTAGTAGAGAAAGAGCATTGTCTGATATTGATGCATGCATTGACGAGGAACTCGGATTTGAAAACAGAGTTGATTTAGCCAACGAAGAAATTTCTGATGAATTATACAATGATATTTTGAATGGATTTATGCAAGAAAAGGAAATGGATCAAAATGACTAAGAAGAAATGCATTGTATGTGGAAAAGAATTCCACGGAAGAAATAACTCAAGATACTGCTCAGAGGAATGTCGTAATACTCCTATATACACTGATGAATTTAATGGAGAAATACATGGACAATTAAAGATTATTAATGCATATAGGAAGAAAAGTATTGTATATGCTATTTGTGAGTGCAAATGTGGGAATATATGTACAGTAAGATATGATTGTTTATTATCTGGGAATAATGTATCATGTGGATGTGTAAATAAGCAACAAAATCAGGCAAAACCTGCGGAGCTAACTGGAAAAGTTAATCAGTACGGATGTGAGGCAATTAAATATCTTGGAGTTGGAAAAGAGGGATCAGATTGGTTATGTCGATGTCATTGTGGAAAAGAATTTAAGGTTCCAGCAGGACGTTTTTACAAAACTAAATCGTGTGGATGTGCTAAGATTGAGAGTAGAAAAGAAAACATAGAAAAGGCTCAAAATTTAGTAAAAGAAGGATATGAAAAGAATACATCTGTAATATCCATAATGCCTAAAAAAATGTTAAAAAATAATAAATCTGGATTTAGAGGTGTTTGTTGGGATAAAAGCAGAGAGCAATGGGTTGCACAAATTACGTTTCAAGGGAAAAATTATCATCTGGGTAGATATTATAAAATCGAAGATGCTGTTGCTGCACGAAAAGAAGCGGAAAAAGCATTATTTGGAAACTTTTTAAAGTGGTTTCAAGAAACATATCCAGAAAGATGGAAAACCGTTAATAATGGCATTGAAAAAGCTCAAAAGAAAAAAGCTACGAGGAATAATGAAGATGACAATTAAAGAAATGCGCGAATATTTAAATGTATCGAGAGCAGAGTTTTCTAGACGATACAATATACCAGTCAGGACATTAGAAAACTGGGAGTCTGGAAAGAGTCAGTGCCCTGATTATGTAGGACAGTTGCTCGAAAGAGCCGTTAAGGAAGACGCTAAAAAAGAGGAAATAAGAAATCATTTAGGGGTGATTATTATGACAAGTGATATGGTATTAAATAATTTAAAAGAACTTATTGGAAAAGAATTCGATGAAGATGATGTTATTTGTGCATTTGAAGATTATGAAGTGGATGGCGAAACTTCTGTGTATGTTGGAGATAGTGATAATAGCGGATATGATAAAATTGCATATATTGATACGGAAAATTCTGTACAATTTTTATTTAAAATAAATTCGGAAAATATTATCGAAGATGTATGGATGGAATAATGGATGAATATATTCGTTTTAATGGAAGTCGTATTAAAAATATACAAGGGAAACATTTTGGACATTTAATACCTCAAAGAGTTATTGGAATTAAAAATAGATATGCAATCTGGGAATGTTTATGTGATTTATGTGGTGGCACGAGACAAGTTTCTGCAAAGTTATTAAATGGTGGAAGCGCAACAATGTGTGAAAAATGTATTAAAGAAAAAAGGAAAAATACATTGAATAAAATCCGATATAATGAAAATGCAATTGCACTTAGGGATTTTACCGGAAATCAGTTTGGATTTTGGACGGTTGTAAAAAAAGGCAACTACCGAAATAACACGCAGACATGGGTATGCAAATGTATATGTGGCAAAATCAAAGAAGTTTCGGTTTACGATCTTATAAACGGAAGAAGTATAAGTTGTGGATGCAGTGTCTCTTATAACTTAATTGGAAAACGTATAGGCCGGCTAAAGGTAGTTGGAGTTACAGAAGAAAATGGATTATCTTGCGTATGCCAGTGTGATTGTGGAAATATAATCAACTGTACAGCATCCGATCTCTGGTGGAAACGCTCTTGTGGTTGTGCAAATGATATAGAAAAAGAAAAACATACTAAAATATCAATAGCGTTAGGCAATAAAAAAATTAGAAAAGATAATGTGTCTGGATTTAACGGTGTACGTAGGGCTAATGGAAAATGGGGAGCGTCAATTACATTTCAAAAAAAATCATATTGGCTTGGTACTTTCGATAAAATTGAAGATGCGGTTGCTGCAAGAAAAGAAGCGGAAAGACATTTATACGGCGATTTCTTAGAATGGTATGAAGCATCGTATAAAAATAAAAAGGTAAAAGAATAACTTTGTGGAAAAAGAGAGCTGGTAATCCCGGCTCTCTAATTTTATTCTTTATTTATCGGATTCCAGTCATGAGGAATTCCGATAAAACATTCTGGACAACGTTCGTAGAATCCACAGCCCTCACAGTTTACTGGCTGTCCCTGGCAGTATTGTGCTAATACGTTGTATGCTGATATGGCTAATTGCGGCGTTGTGTCCGGTGTAGGTTTGTCTGACATGGTTATCACTCCTCTCCCCAGTCAATTTTCTGTCCACATTCAGGACAATATTTATATATCTTGTTTCCGATGATAGGATTTCCGCAATTTGCACATTTTTGAGCAGCGAATATGTTGTACGGGAAAGCTGCCTCGGTCCCTACTGGTTTCTTTGGAATCTGCTTTTCAAGAGCTTTCGCCCCTTCGTCACACGCCCATGCTTCCTTACTGAATGTATCAAGCCATTCCTTATCCTTGTCAGTGTCAATTTCATTTAAGAACTGTAAATGATGGTCTCTTATGCCAGATAAAATATCTCTTGCTTCTTTAGCATTCATTCTTCATCTCCTCCAACTTCTTCTCAGCTTCCTCACGGGTCCAAAACAGTGTTTTCCCGATTTCGTTCACCTCGGCATCTGTTGTATTAGTGCACCAATCAGCAGGCTCTAAATCCTGTTCTGGATCTGGACTTCTACGAGGAAAAATCTTTTCATCTGTCGCAAGTGCAATGTAGGCTTTGCCACTCGACGAGTCGATTCCCAGCCCACAATGCACACATTTAACGTTTTCATAATCATCAATAAGATAAGCGTAATCTCCAGACTGCGAATATGCTTCTTTACACGGTAATCTCACCAGCAGTCCCTGTTCTTCTGCATCTTTGTAAGATTTTAATTCTTCTAACCATTTAGCAAACTGTTCATGCTGTTCTACGCATTCTAAGCAATTATCGTAATACTGTTTCAAATCAGGAAAATTATATGTTGCATAGGCAACTGGGCAGGCTTCTATTGCTTTTACGATATCTTCCTGTGAAGTATCTATCCCCGTTCCGAGTCCTGTGCTTTTGATATATGTAATTAAATTGTCTGCATCAATTAAGCGCATTTGTCGTTTCTCCTTTCCACAGTCCGAACAACCGCATCATGTCATAAAATGTTGCAACGGTCTTGCGACGGTATGCATAGAAGTCTTTGCGGTTAATCGGAACATACTGTTTTTTATACATTTTGTCATAGCTTTTCCGGTGTAAGATGTTCTCTACGATCATATCTGGTATAACCGTCCCCTCAGGGCAAGCTGACAAGGCGGCACTGGAAAGAAGATTTGCGTATTCTGCCGGAAAGTCTTTCAGCATCATGCTCAGTTTTTCGATGTCTTCTGCCGGGATCCCGTAGTCTTTCAGCTTTTTATTCCTTGTCAGCATACCGTTGCTCCTTTCTATTTGTCTGGGTGGTGCTTATCGTACATGATCGCCACGCATATAAGACCGGTTGCTCCAAATATGGCTCCAAGTACGAAAACTAATAAGAATGCAATCATGATCTGTCCTCCTTATTCGACAAAACTCGTTCCGCACTGACAATAATAACTAATGTGTCCGTTATACTTACTTACATTTGCTGTCACCTTTCTGCCACATAAAAAGCAAGTTACCTCTTTCGTCAGCGGTTTTGCATATTCTTTTACTTCTTCGTCTTGAACGAACCTCTGACCGCACCAGTGGCACTGTTCAGTGCTATATGGCATTTCTCCACAAATAGGACATTCCGGAATCATTCCGTAACCATCATTTACGATAGGGAGTTTGATTGGCTCTCGCTTTGAATAGATATTCCAGAGTTCTTTTCTTCGGTTCTCTTCGTCCTGTGCCATTAACGCTTTGTACTTCTCTTCCTCTTCTTTGTCCCAGTAAATAACACAGGCTTTATCTTCTGGTGAAATGTCTTTGGTGTACGGCTGTGTCGTGCAATGATAGCCCGTTTCGCCCTTTCTTTTTCTTGACTGGCATCTCACACAACCACCGCATTTTTTATCCAGCAATTCTTCTGGATAAATGCTTGTGCTAGAACGTCTTTCTCTTACCGCCATTCCGTCACTGAATTTAATCTCGCTCATTTTCCATCCTCACTTTCCCCATGTAAGCAACTGACACGCTATCAATTTAGATTTACGTTCATTTTTCTTGCTATAGCTTCTATAACTGTCACTGTTACTCCGTTCCCTGCTTGCTTGTATAACTGGCTGTCGGAATTTACAAACTGTGCTTTTTCAAAATAATCATCAGACCAACCTTGCAGCCTAAAGCATTCTTTTGGCGTTAATTTTCTGATTGCTATGTAACACTGATATCTTTCGTACCAGACTGCGTATACCGTTAGCTCTTCCGATACCTGAACGAAGATTCCCTGATTGCAACTCGTGTCGAGTGTATTGGCGATTTCTTGTCCGACTCTTCCTCTTCTTGTCTTGCTGTTCGGCATTGAGAAGTTCACATTGTCAATTCCCACTCTGTATTCTGCATAACCTTGTTTCGTTGCTTCTACTACTTTTACCGCAAGCTGATTATCTTTCTGGACTGTAGACAATGTATTTGCAATTCCATCTTCTCTGATTTCATTAGCAAGAAATTCATGTCTGGAAATATCAAGTTTTCCACTTTCGTAATCTTTACGGATTTCTTTTCCATATTCCGTGCGAACGTTACGCAATACTCCGAGTGGATCAATTGCGACCCCGTGTCTATCTTGAGATGTTAATGTGAACATTGGCTCGCCATCTTCTTTGAATCTCCGTCCATTTTGACGTTTTTCTGCACGATCTGGTGTGAGAACTGGAATTGCAATCTTCGGATTGTTGTTGTGTCCTGCCGAATGGCATTTTGTTATTCCGTCAATCCCAAGCACTTTTCCGTCTTGTGACGAATTAACTTCTCCTATGACTTTTATTGCGATTCCGCTATCCTGTCCGGCGTGGTTCGCTACGCCTTTGTAGTATCTTGCTTTTAAGCATCTTGCAGCGTCCGTCATTTGTGATCCCTGGTAGCATAAATCTATGAAACATGGAAAGGCGGTATGGTGTTCTCTTTCTCCGCCTTGACAGGCGCTTAATGCTTCTGTGATTCCGTCTTGCGCGAATACCTGTGTATTTCTTTTATATTCGTTCCTATATCCAATTATTTGAATACTATTTTTTCCGTCTGTTCCTTCGATAGGAAATACTTTTGCGGTACTTCTCCCTCTAAGATGTCCGATAATAAAACATCTTTCCCGGTTTTGCGGCACTCCGAAATCTTTGGAGTTGAGCACCTGCCATTCTGCATCATACCCCCACTGCTCCATTTCAATGAGCAGTCTGGCGAAATCCCATCCTCCATTAACACTAAGCAGATTTTTAACGTTCTCAATGAAAAGGTAAGTGGGCTTATCTTCTTCTTTGAGTTGTCCGACAAGGTACATAACTCTGAAAAACAGGCTTGAACGGTTTCCTTGAAATCCGGCTTGCTTTCCTGCAACGGATATGTCCTGACAGGGGAATCCGAAACACCAACAGTCTGCTTTGGGAACGTCTCCAGCATACACTCTTCGAATGTCATTTGAATACCATTCTCCATTTCTGTATTCCTCCTTTAATATTTCTTTCTGTCTTTTCTTGATAGGAATATCTTCCAACGCCTTTCGCCGCTCTTCCGTCAGTAAGTGCATTGAGATGTAACTCGCAGTAGCAAATTTATCGAATTCGCAAAAACCAACGCATTCATGCCCTGCCAATTCCATTCCCCTGCGAAATCCTCCGATTCCTGCGAAAAAATCTATAAATTTCATTTTATACTCCCATTTTCTTGACCAGATTCTTATTCATCTCGTCAAATCTTACATCTGTGTTCTCTTCAATGTCTTGTATCATGCTCAGAACGCTCATTTCGCCCCTATTTGCCATTTCAACGTACTTATTGGCAGTTCTTATCACATCAAGCAATCGCTTCGTAGAAAAGCCATACAAACGTCTCAGGGACATCATCGTTGTGACAGTATTAATCGTATTGCTCCAATCCTCACCAACAATAAAACCATCTTCATAGGCTTTCTTTTCCATTTCCTTTAACTCTTTCTGGCAGTTCTGGATAGACTGTGCGAACATATTGGCCTGTTGATTCGTGTACGGGATGAACGCTTTCTTCTTCTGTTTGATTTTCAGCTTTCCCATCCGACTTCCCTCCTTATGATTCCTGCCAAAACGTCAAACTGTTTAAATAGTTCCTTGTCTTTGTGTTTTCTGGCTTTGATATCGCTCTCTGAATCATCTATCCAGTACTTACCGTCAATCAGATCTCCATTGTCTAAAATTCTGTAAAATACCCATTCAGAAATCCCAAACTGTTTCATTATCTCGGCACGGGTCATAGTATCTACGAATCGATTATCCACTGTGTAAATGTCATATAACGGCATATTTAGACCTCCCCCATTACGCTTGCTAGGAACTCTCTCTGTTCCCCTGCTGCTTTCTTCTTCCGGATACTCTCCTCCGGCATCTGCAGTTCTATGCTTGTCTTCACAATCCTGTCTCTGGTCCTTGCGTCCACATTCAGGCTGTCTGTGCTCATGTTTGAGGTGTAAATGGTGATGTTACCGTCTTCCATGCGCTTGTTGATCAGCCGGAACAGTTCCTGTCTCTGCCAGTCTTTGTCTGCCTGGGCTCCGATATCGTCCAGCACCAGCAATTTACAGTCCCGGTATACTTCACTCGGATCTGCTTCACCCCGTTCCCTTTTGTAGCTGTCCCCGACTGCATTTATGTAATCAGGAGCTGTGATAAACCGCATCTGCAAGTCATATTTCATCATCAGGGATTTTGCAAGACAGCAGGCAAGGAATGTTTTCCCACTTCCCGGTGTTTTGCTCCAGAGGTATAACCCCTTTCCAGCTTTGTCCCATCTGTTAAAGTTTGTCAGAATATCAGTACAGAGAATTTTCAGCTTACTCATATCAATCCGATATGCATTAAAATCAAATTTTATAAAGTCCGCATCATGATACTCTGCTGGAACACCTGTATTATCTTCACTGCGTCTTGCACCGGTGCATTTCGTACAGCGCCTTGCGAAGAGTGCTTCTTCTGGTTCGCCGTAGGTAAAAACAGTTGCTGTATACATTTCCCATCCGGTACCGTGGCATACCGGACAGTCACCATAACCGGACGGAGTTTGTAGGTTCTGGCTCATTTGTCCCACTTCCTTTCGCGTCATAATTTCCATCAAGGACCTTTGCCATGTTGGAATCGCAAATCAGCCAGTCAAAGGTTGCTGACCAGTTGCGCTTGTTTGCACCTTTTAAAAAGTCGGAAGCCTCTGCCTTTTTAAACAGTGTCTGAAAGTCATCAAGAGTATATCCGGTTTTCAATCTGGCATTGATCGCCTTTTTCCTTGCATCAGACATCTTTACCAGGCGGGGATACGACCCACAAACGGAATTGTATAATTCACGAATCGTGGCATAGATGCTGTTTTCCGGAATTCTGCTCTCATAATCTCCTTTAGGAGATTTATTATATTCTTCATTTCTTTCCTTCTTCCCTTCTTCTATTGTTGTTAGTTGCCTGTTAGCTGCTTGTTGGTTGCCTGTTAACTGACTGTTAGTTACTGTGTTAGCTGTCTGGTAAGTATCATAGTTTTTTACTGTAATTACACTGAATTTACTATGTTGGCTGACTGTTATCTCCTGTGTTAGCTTCAAGTGTTTTATCGCGGTTCTTATGTTCATAACCGTCAGTCCAGTTTCATCCGCTAAAGTCTGATAAGATGTAACAAATGAACCTCTGGGGATTTCAATCCCCTGGAACCGTCCATCTTTCCAATTAGCCTTTAACAGGATGTGGAAGAACAACACCTTGGTATTTACATCTTTGTACCACTCCCATTCAAGAATCTTCCTGCTGATCTTTACGTAATCCATAACCAGCCTCCCATTCTCCGTATATCTTCATCCATTCTTCCAGAGGCATTGTTACAAGCCATTCGCAGTGATTCTTTCTATGGAACACTGCCGGCAGCTCTTCCGGCTTCCTGTCTCTTTTGGACTGATCTATTGCATCATATATGTTGAGTTTTTCTCTCCTCTTAACTTCAATATGTATCCCAGGAAGGCCAGCAACATCTGCATCACCATTGGCTCCACTGTACTGCTGCCCTCTTCTAGCCTTATATCCATATCCCCGGAGAATGCTGGCTACTTCTCTTTCACCGGCAGCACCTTTGTTTCTACTATTCATATCCCTCCTTTCCTCTTCCCACGATCTGACAGGCTCACGCGGGAAGAAATGATCTATGTGAATTTTAGTAGCACCCGTATTTGTGATATGTAAGCTTCTCTTTGTCCCATTCGGGATAAAAACGTTTCATGTATTCTTCTATGTATCTGATCATGTCAGGTCTAAGCCCCTTGGAGCCATTGTCAAGAAGCTGATGATGATATCTGCATCCTGTTACTCCGTTCTGCTCAATTCCAAGTCCTCCCTGAGAACGGTTCATAATGTGCATAATGTCAAGCTGTCGGTATTGGAAGTCATCACTGGCATTCATATAGAATCCAATCTGACAAAAAATGCAGCCATGATCTCTCTCTATGATTTTTCTTTTAACATCCGGTTTGAACTGCAAGGCCTTGGTTCTTCTATTCATGCTTTCCTCCTATTCCATATTGTTCAAATAATTTCTGCTTCTCGAACGGTGTCATGATCTCATAATCAGGAATGCCAGAGTCTCTGCAATCCTCAATAAGTCCGCTGATCAGACGCGCCATCTCTTCTGTGTTATAAGTGCTGGAGCCTCTCAAAAGGAGATAAACACGCTGTACCTGACCTTTCATAACAGTAGTCTTAGGAGACAGTGCTAAATGGTATTCCATCTTATTCAGAACCTCTTTTTCTGTCTGATCAGTATCAGGTAAGGGAACAGCAATCAGCTGTCCTTCTACCCGTTCAAACTGCCCATACTCCCTGAGCATCCGGTTATGAGCCTCTGCGTTCGTCCAGCCATGTACCTTTGCCAACTTCGTCAGAAGACACCAGTAATAGGCATTTGCATCAAGAGAACGCTTCTCCCTGTGCTGTTTCAGCTTCACATCCAGTTCTTTTCCTGAGAATATTTGCAGCGATTCTGAAATATCTTGATCTGTGGATATAGTAAGATTCCAGTTCTTGCTCACCATGTCTCTGAACATGGCTGATATCCTGCCTTTGAATTCCATCAGTCATCACCATACTTTTCTTTTAAGGCATTCAACATGTTTCCTACATCGGTCTCTGTAAGAGTTTTCCAGTTCTTTCCATTGGAACTGATCCAGTACTCCAGGTTAATGTTGTGTTTCTGTCCTATGCTCTTGATAGTTTTAATCTGTGCAGCTGTAGCAAGCGGCTCATCACCTGGTATCTCATTACTGAATGGTTTATGTTCCTCTTTTAACCAGAGATTAAATCCTAGTCCTGTATGTATAGCCACACATTTCACAAAGGAACGACACATACTGTTCCATACTCTCTGCTGGCTCATGGAATTATCCTTTACCGGATTCGTCCCATTCATTACTGGAGACTGCATGACATATTCTTTATCATCAATCACAACTTGGATTCTGGTCTCGTAAGCTCTGTTTGTTACACCGTTTTTATCGGTAAATACAACATCTGAGTAGTAAAGGCTTCCTCCAGTACGCTCATTCGGAATCGGAACAAAATATACGTTCTCAGCCCCGTTTTCGTGCAGAAGATCAATACATTTTGCCCAGTTTAGATACAGCATTCCTTCTCGCTTCTCACAATATGGAAGCACATCAACCTTTCTCATTTCATTGAAACTCTTCAGCATTCCGGCACCTCCTCAAAAAAGCAATACAGGTTATCAGTTCCATCTCCGAGCTTCTCTCCGTCAATATCCTCTGCCTTGTGGTATTCAATATGGTCCAGAGACATTTCACAATTTTCATAATCCAGAATGTAATCTCCCCTTGATTGAAGCTCTCTAAGCAGCTCATTGATACATCCTGCTATCTCCAGACTTGGAAGAAGTTTCATAATTGCTACCTGCTTACTCATTCGGACACTTCCCATCTATCAGAAGCTCCAACAGGAAAGCTTTGATTACTTTGAGACTTTCACGGCTTTCTTTCTCAAAAAAAGAATTAAAAGATACATTCCGATATAAGTCCCACTTAAACATGTTTTTAGGAAGACAAACATCTTCTTTTCTTTTAACCCCTCTTACTTCCAAGCCATAGCCTGAAAAATCGAATGTGACACTCGCTGTCGGAACTTCATTCACAACTCTTTTGCAAAGTTCGTAAATTTCGTCAATCTCTTTCTCGAACATTTTCTTATCCTCCTTTTATTTCTTATAAAACGCTCCCTATTATGATGAGACTTATTACAGCTGCCGCCAGAAATCGGTCAATAAATCCGCTCCAAAACCAACACGGTAAAAAGGTTAAGAGTATTCCAACTGATACTGACAGTAAAACTAATTTTGCGTTTTTCTTCATTTCATTTCTCCCATAATCCACACAAGGTTGCTCGCCACCAGTGCGGCGGCTGTCACAATCCATGCCGTGAACCATCTTTTTGACTTTTTTTTACTTTCTTCGACAATTTCTGCCGCAAGGACTACTTCAAGTTCATCCCATGTGGGTAAGCTTCTATTCTTATTTGTGCTAATTTCGCTCATATCGTGCTAATTTCTCCTTATTTGTTCTTATTTGTCTTTACAATTAGCAGATAGAGAACTATAATGTATCTATCCACTAAGGTACTTTAGTGGGTGCAAAGCTCCGGGGTGGAGACTCGACCTCCTCCCGGGGCATATCACACACTTTTTAAAGCCGCTTTGCCTTTCCAGATATGTCCTGTTACCTCGTAGACTTTTCTTGGAGATATGATGTATGTAATCCGGCTACCGGAAAGGCTTTTTGCCAGCTTGTTATTCTGGATAGCCACGCCAATTGGCAGCCATCCATACACAATCCCTGCTCGGATTGCTGTAATGGGAAGTCCGAGCAGTTGACTCGCATCGGCTACAGTCATATTCTCTGATGAGAATTCCGGCATCTGCGGAATGCCTGATATGATTCTCGCAACCTCTGCGGCGAACTGATGTACTTCTGCACTTTCTTTGACGTAAGTTCTTACTTCTTCTGGGGTCATAATTATTCACCTACCTTAATGCCCGTGCACTTCTCAAATTTCTCTACATCGAAATTCGGAATTGATTTGATAGTTTCCTTGTTCTTTTCAGAAAGACCATTCCACCAGATCTGAGCTGACTCGGATTCATTCAGAACTTTCAAATATCCACCTGTTGTTTCATGTGTTGGATATTTCTCTTTTTCCTCATCTGTCATATTAGAAGAATAGATCCACTCAGCAACGCTTTTAGGAATCTGATTAAGAAGACATCTTGCATCACTGTCCCACCAGTCTTTGATGGTCCAATCTGACGGTTTATCGAAGATAAGAATTTTCTGATTTTCTGTGCAGAAGCATCCGGAGGATGCGCTTGCAATGTTCCAGTCGCCGGTGTTCCTGTCGCCGGTGTTCCAGTCGCCGGTGTTCCAGTCGCCGGTGTTCCTGTCGCCGGTGTTCCAGTCGCCGGTGTTACAGTCGCCGGTGTTACATTTGCCGGTGTTCCAGTCGCCGGTGTTCCAGTTGCCGGTGTTCCAGTTGCCGGTGTTACAAAGTCCTGTACAGGACTTACCAGTATTTACAATTGTCAGAAGTTCCTGCCAAGAAATCTCTCTAACAATCTGAATCTTATTTGTACAGCACTTCGTATCATCAGAACGGCTGTCAACCTCGCCAAGTGCCAACACCTCCGCAACTTTGTTGTTCGAGTCAAATCTGTAATAGTTAAAACAATCGCTTGCCTTTGTGCAGAAATGAAATCCTGCTTCGCAACACTCAGGTGTCACATCTTCATCGAATGTCTTGCCGACTTCATACTGAAATCCTCTGCAAGTCCAGTCAGGGTTAAATACTTTGTAGCCTTTTACTGGCTGATTTGTCTGTTCCATGGTTTCCTCCTTGTATATGGTTTGATTATTTTGTAGGTTTTTTCATAGGTGTTTCTAAAAGAAGTTCTTTGAAATGCTGACGGGATTCCTTATACGGTGCAAGGATTTCCCGTGCATTCTTTATATCTTCAGCTGTAATATCTGACAGAACTCCTAACAGACCGCTTATGCTGATTTCAAGTGACATTGTGTCGCTTCCACCTTTTCCTAATGTAGAATAAGAAACATTGGTTAATGCGTTACTGATGTCGATATCAAGAATTCTTACTCTTGTCATACCTGCGGAATTTTCAATTGAAATAATTGGTTTTGTTTCCATGCTCATGCGCTCCTTTCTGGTTAAGAACTTTGAACTTTTTCTTTAAAAAAATAGTCCTGTATATCATCAGCAGAAAGTTCTAACAGATTGACTGCTTTACAAATATCTGACTGTTTCCAAAACAGTTTTCCGTTGAGTTTCAGCGATAATGTACGTTCTGACCATTCCATAGCATTTGCAAAGGAACTCTGGCTATCATATTTTTCGATGATTCTTCCTTTGAGCTTACTATAATCAAATGCCATATTCACACTCCTTTCTAGTTCAATGTTTTGAACTGACTATAATATAACACCGCTTGCACACTATGTCAATACATATTTTCAATATTTTTAACTTTTTTGTTTTAAGTCTTGAACTTTTGTTTCATATGTGATATATTATCATCAGAAAGCGAAAGGAGAATAATATAATGGAAAAAGTTAGTTCATCAGAAAGATTTAAGACTTTGATGGACGAACGTAATCTGAGACAGGTTGATATTCTTAATCTTGTTCTTCCATATTGTAAGAAATACAATGTGAAAATGAATAAGTCAGATATTAGCCAGTACGTTTCCGGAAAGACAGAGCCAAGTCAAGAAAAACTGGTTGTCTTAGGAATGGCGTTGAATGTTTCAGAATCGTGGTTAATGGGATTTAATGTAGGACGTGCCAGAAAAGACACACCTGAACAGGCGAAAGAAGATTTTAATCTGATTTCCAAATTCTCATTATTAAACGAACGTGACCAGAAAATTGTTTTAAATCTAATTGATTCCATGCTTTCTAATCAATAAAAAAGTGGGGCTTAATTGCCCCACATCTCCAGAAATAGTTTTATGAATGTGTACAGGTACTCTAATGTGCCTGTCTTTTTTATTCCGTTTATCATCTCAATAATTTCTTTCTTATAATCCATAATATACCTCCGATCAGAAACGGATATGTAGCAGCTTAGTGGGAATTATACGAACGTTTGTTCGTTTTATGTATTATATCACTAATCCCCACCCTTGGCAACTGCCAATGGTATACATGAACTTTTGTAACTTCAAATATAAACTTCGCAATCGCAAATATAAATATGCTTTCGCAGAAGAAAAATGTGATATTGCAGACTTTTCCTCTATCATCGTCTACATGCGGATGCTTCTGGACAGAGTGGTCCTGGTGCACTGTATACGACTGGACTACCTGAGTATCTTTCTGGTTGTTCGGTACTATCTTTAGCGGAATATGTACAAGACAAAATATCTTATAGATTATCAAGAAGTATATAAAATATTTAAAACAATTCTTTTTCATCTAAATCACTCTATTTCGTTCTAAATCTTTACAATATGCTCTTAAAATGATAAAATTAATATACCACGTAGAACCGTACTTTACATAATATTGCAAAATTGACGGGTTAAAAGGAACAATCCGCAGGATAAGTGCGAAGCGTGGCGAATAAAGCTATTAGGAGGAATTGTAGTATGAGTACAGAGAAAACAAAGAAATGCAAGTTTTGTAAAACAGAGATTCCGGCAGATGCTAAAGTCTGCCCACAGTGCCGGAAGAAATTAAAAGGTGGAAAGCTAAAATGGGTTGTGTTAATAATCCTTGTCGGAGCTATTATCGGAGCTTTAGCTGGTGAAAGTGATTCAGAATCAGATAAAAGCGCAGCGGCCACTACTTCTTCAGAAAAGAAAGAAACTACTACTAAGCAAAAAGAAGAAGCTGCGCCGATCGAGTACACTGCCGTTTCCGTCAATGATATGATGTCTGATCTTGATAATAACGCCATGGGCGCATCTGACAAATACAAAGGTCAGCATCTTGAAATAACTGGAAAGCTTACTAACATTGATGCTTCTGGTGAATACATAAATCTTATGGCGGACGGCGATTTTGAAATTATCGGTGTACAGTGTTACATTAAAAACGATGATCAGAAAGCTAAAGTGTTATCTCTTACCAAAGGTGATACCGTTACATTAAAAGGAAAATGTACAGATGTCGGAGAAGTTTTCGGATATTCGGTTGACATTGAAGAAATAGAATAAAATAAAAACCGCCCCGGCATTGGCGTACCGAGACGGCGTTTATACATCTCCGAAGGGATGTTATATTCTGGCAAAACATATTGTATCATCTTCGGAGCAGTCGGACAAGACAGAAAATTTGTTCGACTGTTATTTTTATACCTAAAAACAGCTACATAAAGAAAAGAGGAATAAAAATGGCGAAGAAAAGAAAAAAATATCCAAAATTGCCGAACAACTTCGGTTCCATTCGGTATCTTGGCAAGAATCGGAGAAACTGTTTTGCGGTACATCCACCAGCTACACAAGACGATACCGGCAAACTAAAACGTCCGCCGGCGATCTGCTATGTAGACGACTGGATAAAGGGTTTCACAGTCCTGACAGCATACAAAGCAGGAACGTATCAGCCTGGCATGGAACGGACTCTTGAGGTATCCCCTACAACCGACATAGATGCCCTTATAAGCCGTTTAATTGCCGACTACAATACAATTAAGGGAGTCAAGGAAAAGCACCCTGAAATAAAGAAATTGACATTCTCAGACGTATACGAACAGTTTTACGTGTGGAAATTTCCAGAAGGGACAAAACTGTCATACAGTTCAAAGGAAGCATACCGGACAGCTTATTCAAACTGTACTATTCTGTATAATCGCATATTTGAGGATTTAAAGGCTCCTGATATGCAAAAGGTTATTGATGATTGTACATTGAAAAAACAAAGCCAGATGGCTATCCTGACTCTATTTAAACAGATGTACAAATATGCAGTATATTCAGAAATCGTAACAGAAAATAAGGCATTATATGTCCACGTCAATGCTGATAATGATACCGAACATGGAACACCGTTTTCCGATCAGGAGATGCAGGTACTGTGGAACAATGCAGATGATCCAGAAGTGCAGCTCATTCTTATCATGTGCTACTCTGGCTGGCGAATTGGCGAAGTATTAAAACTCACAACCAACTTGGAAGAGAAATACTTTCAAGGTGGTATCAAAACAAAAGCAGGCAAAAACAGAATCGTCCCGATACATTCCGCTATATACCGTTTTGCTGAGCAGAAAGTGTTGACACAAGACGGAAAACTATGTGTATATACTCAACAGCATCACAGAAAAGCATTGTTCTATCCTACACTCGAACGATTAGGAATAGTTGGCGATCCAAAGCACACACCACACGACTGCCGACACACTTTTTCTGCGCTGTGTGAGAAATATAATGTCCGGGAGAACGACCGAAAACGAATGCTTGGCCATTCCTTTGGTGGAGACGTTACAAACGCCGTATACGGACACAGAACACTGGAAGAACTTAGAGCAGAAATTGAAAAGATAAAAGTTCCATTTGTGACTAACTGTGACTAACGGAACCGTTTTTAGACTTTCTAAAACAACCGAAATATCACTATTGAAATGCCGGAAACCCTATTAAAATCAACGTTTCTAGCGATTTTGTAAGGATTTCCCACGTTTCATTTTCATTATTCTTATTTTATTGTTTGTGAATAACAAATAGAACTTGAGAATTTGCGAAAATGCCTATAAATACAGTGTTTTAAAGGCTATTATATTAGGAAACGATATTTTCATTTGTGACTAACGTGTGTCTAACGACATCAAATTATTTTTTCCGAAATGGTACTAAATATGTTTATAAATAAGATTCCCGGGGAATTTAACCCCGGGATATTTTTGCCGAATCAGATAGCAATTAAGTCTTTCCATGTGGCAGGTCCGCAGATTCCATCTGCAACAAGAACGCCTTTTCTGGATGCTTGATAAGCTTTTAAGGCGTAAATAGTATTGTCCCCAGCTTCCCAATCAAGATCAAGTTCCTTTTTATTTTTTCCTTTAAATCCTCGTGATTTTAGAATCTCTTGTAACAGAAGTACAGAACTATTCTTATCACCTGCTTTTACTGTTTTCGGTTCAAACATATATTTTCCTCCTGCCTGTGTTATATTAGATGATGTATTTGTATCAGTAGTTAATCCAGTGAAATCAATTCCTTTTCCTGTAAATCTTAAACGGTGTGTCCATCCATGACTGTATAAATACCATGGCTGAGTTCTGATTTCATTACCGGAGTTATCCTTCGTGTCGGTGGTTCCTTCAGATGAACGAGCATGTACGATATTATTTTTGTCAATTGCCATTGCAGTATGATGTGTAGTGTTAAGTTCGATATCACCTTTCACCATAGAAGCATGTGCAGTCTGATTTCTAGCCACAATTTCAAAGCCGCAATTAGTCATATTCAGCATATTTCCAGTGTAGGAGCAATGAGCTTTAAGATAGTTTGCCTGTTCTGTTAATCCATTCTTTGTGAATGCATAATAATAAGCAGTGCAAACAAGAGAAGAGCAGTCGAATGACTTAGGATTAGTAATATTGTAAAGACTTCTTCCGGCCTGACTGTAACCGTGGTCATTATCGTTTGCAATCTTTACTGCAAAATCCACTGCATCATCTTTTACCATTTGGATGATTTGTGCTTTTGTCTTTTTCATTGTCGTTTCCTCCTTGTCTTCATTTTTTGTTGCGGTGTAGTCTTTATAAAAGACATTTCTGTCTACTGTCCCACTAATTCCCGGTATCTTCGCTTTGCTGGAATACTGCCACCCTACGCCGAAACCTGGTCGGAGTCGTTCCTGTAAGGTACCATTATCTGACGCTGGATAACGTGCGATCCAGAAGTCATATTTTTTGAGATGACTACAGATCACGTTCAGGTACCAGTCCACATTACAATAGATTCCAAATTGATATCCAGCTGCCGTGATAATCTTCTCGAATGCTTCTGTCAGTTTGTTAATACTCTCTGTTCCAAGGCTTCTCTGGTTGTTCCACTCCAAATCTAACCATACTGGATACTGCAATTTTCTTCCATTCAGAACAGAAACTACTTTTCTGGCTTCGTTTTGAATCTCTGCGATAGTCATTGCATAACTGTATTTATATACCCCGACCGGGATATTGTATTTCTGACATTTCGTATAGTTTCTTTCGAAATATTTATCTGTTATGTTTCCTGCTTCCGTGATTCGGAGTATTGCAAAACCCATGCCGTAATTAGCAACTGTTTTCCAGTCAATCTTCCCCTGCCAGGCAGAAACATCAATTCCTTTGATTTCCATTATATCTCCTTTTCTAACTTTTCTACTCTCTTAACAAGATTATCGATAGTCTCTTGCTGATCCTGCATTACCTTGAGCATGGCAGGTATTATCGTTCTATAATTCCAGTCCTCCGGCTGCCCGTTTTCATTAAGCTGTGCCGCTTCTGGAAATGCTTTATATGCATCTTCTGCATAGAATCCAGGTATCTCTTTGCCGTTCAGCCAATCAGAAGGGTCTAAATATCCATCTTTATATTTAAACCAGACAATTGGAATTTCAAGGACTTTTTTTGCTTCATCAGTGGTCATATTAGCAACATGATTTTTGTATCGTTTCGAAGAACTCGAAAGATAGCTTACAGTTGCGCCGTCAGACGCAAACACCAAATGTCCACCACTGGTAACATGATTTAAATTGAACACTTTAAATTTGTCTGTTCCATCAGAAATGGTGTCTGTTCCTGCATATATATGTAACCCATATTTAACTGTGCACGCATCACCATCAGATGCGAGTATCACATTTCCGATTTGGATTTTCCCCGAAGCAATTAATTTCACTTTGCTCCCTACTGACTGAAGATTTGCATTATTAATAGTCCATCCACCGATTTTCGCACCCAAGCTAACCAAATCCGTTACATTCAATTTATCCGCAGCTACCGTTTTTCCTTTGATGTACGTACCATTCAAGAATAATTTGCCGTCAACATATGTGAGAATGTCGCGTGCTCCATTATCAGTCAAAAGATTAAATATCTGCTGTTCCGTTAACTCCGTATCGTTGATGATTGGAATGGTCAGTATAGCAAGTGTTTTGGGCGGCAGTGAATTGTCTTTGAATGTATAGCGTATAGCTGTCACATCTGAACTAATATTAGACAAAAGCAGTGTATATTGTCCGCTTGTTAACATTGTTGATGCATATGTTGTAAACGTGGTTCCATCCGTAGTTGTTTGAATTAAAATGTGTGAATTATATAGTTTTGCATTTTTACCTGTTTTTTCATAGTTTTTAAACAGTATCGTTTTTGGAGTATAAGTTCCATCAGCACTTCTTACGACCACAGTTGCATCTGAGTCGATGTAATATGTAACTGCATCAGCGCCGGACGTTCCTTGTTTTTGTTTTGCAATAGTAAATTGCTTTTTTATAGAAAAATCTTTGTAGGTTACTGTAAACTCCACATAACCCACGTCCGCAGATATCCCAGTTGCGGTATAGGTGTGTTTTTCTGCATCCCATGTTCCTGTAATATCCTGTTCAGTTACTGCATACTCAGCATCTGCTGTTACATCTTCGGTTCCAAATAGTATTTGAAGAGTCGTGCTACAAGCCGGAAATGTTGTATAGTTGCCATCTGCATCCGTCGGAATACCCTGATATTCATTCGACAACACAACATTCAAAGAAGTCATTTTTTTCACTTCTTCAGAAGCTTTTTCGGCTATAGCCGTATCAATTGTTTTGTCATCTGACAAAAAGAATGTGCTTGGATTAATAAATACCTGACCATTCTCATTTATGTATAACGTTACCTGACCGTCTTTTGTTGATACCCTGAGATTTTTTGCGTCAAGGAATTTTCCTAAGAGTTTTCCGGCGTTTATATAGTCTGCATTAATTCCAGCAGCATACAATTTGTCTGTTATCATTTCACCGGTTAAGATGAATCCGTATGGATATGTTTTGCCGCCGTCGTTTGATACAGCAATAGCTTCTGATGTAATTTTAATTACAATTTTTGATTCAGCTAATGTCGGTTTGTCGTGAAGATACGTTATAGTACTTCCATCTTCCTGCAAAACAGGTGTTTCATACAGTCCAGAAGAATCCGTAGCAGATTCTTGAAGCTTTTTAATAGCTTCTTCCCTGGCACTGCGTTCTTCATTAACAAGTCTTTTTGCCTGTATTAATGTTTTCGAAGAATCAGAGCTATAATTACTACTGCCGCGTATAGGACTATCTGCCTGCGTTTTTACTGTTGTTTTTCCATTAAGGGCACTTGCAACATAAGTTAGAGGAGTCACATATACGTTTCCGTTTCGATCATAAGTTTTTGTTACGTCACTAAATTCAAGCAGTGGATTGTACAGTGTTTCACCTTCCATGCTACGGAAACTGGTTCCGACAAGATTAGAACCTATCATTTCAGAAACAGTTTTGAGCTGCTCTGGCTGTAAAAGGTCATTTTCAAACTCAATAACATAACCGGCTTTTCCATACAAGGCTGAATCATTTCCACTTTTTACTTGAATTCCTGTGATAACAATATCATCAGCGGAAAGTGTAGGAGATGATACATAATCTTTCAGTTTATACAGATCATTGTCATTATTTAAGAAATCCCATTTTACGAATTGCAAATAACCATTGTTATCAATTCTTGCATTAGCGGATTCGAGCATGGCAATATGTCCGATAACATCTCTAAATGTTACGCTGTCTGGTATAGACTGAATCTGAAAACTGCTGTATTCCATAGACCCAGAGTTGACACCTGAGGATATACCACAAGATACGCATGCATCCTCTAGCACTACATAGGCGTCCTGAGGAAAAGCAAGACTGGTTGTATATGTTTTATTTGTCTTGTACATATCATCCAGTCCGGTTAATTCAACATCTTCTCCGTATTCTTCCGGAGTAGTAACCGTAAATATTCCTCGATCAATAGTCTCAACAGTACCATTATCTAACTCCATTTTAAGTTTTACTCGGAGTTTCGCCCCATAAAAATAATAGTTCTTCCACTGCTCCTGCGAATTATCCAGAGACAACTGTAAGGATTTACACACGGTTTGTCCGACAGGAAAGGAAGATCCGTCCACACCGTCTACAATGTCATTACCAGAATTTAAAATCTCTTTATTTACTGTTTTGACAGTCCCATCAGAAAATGTAATGTCTACTTCTTCAATGACGGGATATCCTTCTGCTATTTTCTTTTTAAACGCATTGCTTACATTAATCAAGATGATTCACCCCCGTCATGTTAAAAGATAATTCGGATACCTTCTTGCCATCTTCAGACAGTTCTCCAATTGTTATATTTCCAGATTTTCCAACATAAAACGGATCATCCCGCCATGCCGCATGGTAAAGTGAATAATGATGCAATGTGAATGTTTTTCCTTTCACAATAATACGCAAAATTTCCGTGGCTTTACTTGCAGGGATGTCTTTTGCTGAGTATCCATATTGTTCTACGGTAAAGAGCGGCGTGAACCGCCCGTCACCGTATTGTGTTCGATTACTTCCTTCTGAATATGTGGTAGCAAACGAATAAGCCATGTCTTTGTCCGGCTGCCAGATGGCAATGCCGTTCATTTTTATCATTTCTTTTGCCAACACTGCCACCTCCTACGCTAATTCAAGCGGGTTTTTACCGCTGTATTCCTGTCTTGCTTTTGCTTCCTTGATAAATTCATCGAAAAGTACTCGACGATTAATCTGAGCAATAACGCGTATCTCACTACTACCCTGCTGATTGCTAGATTCTTCACGCACAATTTTTCTAAGCAATGCTTCCGGGGTTTCGATGTTATTACCCTGCTTCTGGTCTCCCAACACTGCAAGAAATTCACTTCGTGGTGGAATGACTGCGCCCTTTGCCAAATATGGGACTGTTGGAACTCTTGGGAATGTTGCACTGAATCCAATTGTTTTCTTTCCAAATGGTGTAGGCACTTCCCACGGTCCGAATGAGAACGCTGATTCAATTCCACCAATCGCACTATTAACAGTTCCGATTGCACCGTTGATGATGCCGATAACTTTGTTTAAGATATTTCGAATTGTATCTTTAATACTTCCAAAGATTTCAACAACTCTATTTTTTGCAGACGTAAATTTTTCTACAATACCATCTCTGATCTTTCCAACCAAATTTCCTATCGTTGACCAAATAGCCGTCCATTTTTCATGAGCACTAGATTTAATGCTGTTCCAAATTGTAATAATTTTTGTAGCTAAATTACTAAGCTTAGTACCAATAGCATTAACAAATGTTACCGTTTTGTCCTTAATCCAGCTCCACACTGCTCCGGCAACCTCTTTGATTTTATCCCAGTTTTTGTATAACAGTACGCCGACTGCAATAGCCGCTCCAATTGCGACGGCAAATATTCCACCAGTTCCAAGAGCTGTTACAATAGCTTTAATTCCACCAATGATCCCTCCGGAACCAGTCATTAGTGTTATGAGACCTACAATTCCATTTTTAAGGGTTCCAACAAATCCCATTATGCTTGTAATTGCTTCACCAATTTTGACCGCCGCAAAAGCTCCAATCAGTGCTGTGCCAAATGCTTCGACAATGGACTGATGTTGAGTGAAAAAGTCCAACAAGCCAGACGCCAAATTAATCACTGTCGGAAGTCCTGTCTCAATTATCCATTTAAGCATTGGTAGAATGATATTGTTGTAAATTCCCTCAAGAACGTTTCCAATAGCTTCCAAAATCGGTGCAAATGTACTTGTCAAATTGCTGATGGATTCCAACAACGGATAAAAATTAAGGTTCGCGGCCCATGTTGCTGTATCCGTTGCAATCTTTTCGACAAACTGCATAACTGTCAGAAGAGCGTTCGCAATATTCTGAATAATCTGAGTTCCGACATTGTTCTGATTCCAAGCATCTGCAAACCCTTTTGCAATGTTTCCTATGGTTTTCAGGACATTCTGCGCAATCCGAAGCATAGTCGTAAGCATCTGTGCGCCAGTACCATTTGTCCAGACTTCAACAATGCTTTTACCTACACTCTTAGCGAGCTTTGCAATACCTGACAGGGCAATGTTGGCGGCATCAATAGTATTCTTGCCCTCTTTTTTCCATGCGTCTTGGAACGGTTTCCAGAGCTTCTTGAGCAGGTCAGCTAATTTCTTTGCAGAATCGCTGATTTTATCCAAAGCAGTTTCACCTTCTGCCAAACTTCCATAATCCACATTTCCGGCCGTTGTAGGAAAATTATTGCCAGATGTATTGCCGATTCCTGTTGCAGGAGAAGATGATATTGTCTGGCTAGAATATTTGTTAATTTCATCAAGTGGACTAAGATATCCATTTGCTGCTTTTATTGCGTCTTTTGTAGCCTTTGCCACATCTTCTGTGGAATCTGCAAGGTTACTGGCATTGTCCGCAGCCTGTCCGTACTGGTCTGCTGTATCTGCGATCGCATCTGCTCCGGCAAGTCCTGCACCACTTCCACTTGTCTGTCCAGATGATTTCTTGCCAGTAATAAGTTCCGTAAAACTTTTAAATGCATTTGCCAGAGTTGCCAGTTTTCCGAGTAAGCTATTGATTACACGGATAACAGGAGTAAACAGATTAATCAATCCCTGTCCGACTGTTGCTTTGAGTGACTGTAACTGCAACTGCATTACTCGTACCTGGTTCACCCAGCTGTCAGAAGTACGAATGAAATCACCAGATGCAGCTGACAACTGTTTCTGTACAAAAGCTAGACGGAGAGCAACTTTTTCTTGTTCGGTCATGGCAGATGTGGTTTTGCCGTAGCCATTAGCCAATGCATATTCATCAAGTGCATTTTGAGTCATTACAACCCCGATATCTTTTAATGTTTCTGTTTCACCAGAAAATACAGACTTTAACTTGATATATGCTAAATCCTGGCTAATATCGTAAAAAGAAGCTACATCTCCTGCTAACTGGGTAAGCTGTGCTGACATATCGTAGGCTTGTGATTCCGTAAAATTAAACTGTCTTGCCATTGATCCAAATAAGCCTACATATTTTTTTGCCATTGTTTCTGACAAGCCTGCTGTTTTTACTGCATTTTTTGAAAACTCATTAACTTTTTCGGTCATATTTGGAAAAACTACATTCACAACATTTTGAACTTCGCTTAAATCTGAGCCAAGTTTTGTGCACTCTTTTCCGAACTGTGCCAGCTTTCCAACTGCAAATACCCCGCCAATCAGCAAGCCTACCTTTTTTACAGCACTTCCAAGGCCATTAAATGACTGTTTTATAGCTGATACGCCATTTTGGACACCGGTTGTATCCATTCTGGTATCAATAATGACTGAGCCATCAGCAGCCATGTGTCCACCTCCTAACTATTTGAGGTTCAACATCTCATTCAGCTTATCTTTATAAGCTTGCTCCTCATCGCTGAGACGTGTTTTTATATCAATAATGTTCTTATTTTCCTGATAGAATTTCTTTTCCCATTTATCGAGCTTTTCACCCTTTGCTTTTTTCGACCGGATTCCGACAACGGTATTGAACAGGCATTCACCGGATTCCATGAAATATCCGAAAAACGTCCACCAGTGCATATATGGGATAGCTCTGATTTCTTTTCCTGCAACCTTGTTTACAGCCGGCACAATCATGTCCCCGTCCTGTTCCCAGTCCATTAAGCGGGGTTTAGGTCTATTCGGACTATCATCAACTTGACCACAGTCAATAAACTCACAGGCTTTCTGGCAAGCTTCTGTAAGATGTTCTGGTGGTATGTTCTGCCAGTCTTCAAATAGAATCTGCAACATAACAACTGCTTTTGCCTGCTCGTCCAGTTCTGGGTCATTCATAGCGATTAGAATATCAATAATCACACGAAAATCCGTCCTGATAGAAAAATCCACCCCACTGATATTGAGTGAGGTGGGAAGCTCATAGGCGGTCATTTTGTATACTTCTCCGTGTACTTATTAATTGCCGCCTGCATTTTCTTCTTTCTCTTTTCAATCTCTGGCCCAATCGCTTCGCTGATCTTGTCCAGAACAATGTACGCGAACACCTGTCCATTTCCAAAAACGGTTGTTGCTGTAATCGGCTCTTTGAACAGGTCTTTAGACGCTTCGTAGCCAAGTAGATAGTTGATTTTATCTTCAATCTGCTTGTTCAGCTCTGCCATTTCTTTACCGGATGCAACTTTCTGAATAGAATCTTTAAGATGTTCGAAATATTCTGCCAGCTCCTCTGCACGTGCTGCTACATTGATATCGGTCGGGTTCAGCTTGAAAGAAGAAAAAACTTCATCCTGATTGTTTGTGAACGTAAAAAGAAAAATTCCATCATCAATTTTAGTATTGATCGTTTTTGCCATTCAGTATGCCCTCCCTGAGATTATTCGCTGTCAGCTGTAAATGTACCGGAACTAATGTCAAATTTACCTTTTACGTGCTCTCCAACATAGTTCACGGTAAATGGAATCTGATAACCGGATGTGTCACCGCCGTAGGAGGTCGGCACAACGTAGCACTCCTGCTGATATGCTTCGTATTTGCCAGATGTCGCTTCTGTCCAAAGGTGAACCTCAACTGCATTGGTCTTGAGGTTGTCGTCCTTGAGACGCCCGTCCACGATCTTCTGCAATGCTGTAAACAGATCAGATGTGGTGTCTGCATAGAACGGATCAGCGTCAGAAGAAACTTCGTAGCCATTGTGCTTAAATGTGGATTCTCCAAGAATGTTTTTAGATGTTTCGGTATCCGGGTTGAGTTCTACATTGTACTCTTCCAGATCCTTGCCAAGACGCTCATATTTCGGTGTCAGTCCCCCACAGAGGGAGCCTGCGTCGATGTAATGAGCCATATATTTACGGTCAATCTTGCCTGTAACTGCCATAGAAATGTCCTTTCTGCCTATAACTTTTAAAAGGCTGTGTAGGTTAGCGACTATCTCTGATTGATAGCCGGTTGTTACTATCTAATCGTCGGGCAGGCGTTGCGGCTCCTGCATCTCTTTTAACCCATAGGGTGCGTGGTTGCAACGAAATCTACCACCTCCGACGATATTTATATCACTTCATAAGTGTTTTCGTAGCGTACCGATAATGGCAATAACCAGTCCTGTACGCCACTCTCCTGTGGCTCTAAACCATAGGAGTTATCACGGGTGATACGTTTTATTACTCGCCCCTGCGAAAGCTCAGGAAACGCATTTAAGCGTGTCTCAGAGCCATTTATGATAACTGGTTCTCGACATATCCATTTGCCGAGATTGTCAAGGAATTTCTGAACAGATAACTTCTGTCGTTCCTTGTCAGACGCTGTGCGGTACACTACATAGAATGGATACTGGCACACCTGATGCATCGTTCCACAGACATCTTCTTTTTCTGTATAGACCAACGCTCCATTGTCTGCTGAGAATGCAATTCCGGATTCTTTTCCGAGTTCTTCAAATTTGATTGTTTCGTTTTCATACAGTCCCGGATACTGGTTCAGAAGTGCTTTCATGGCATCTGTCAGAATCTCATATCCGGTTGCATCTTTTCCGATAGGTTTATCCGCCATGTCTGCCACCTCCTGCCTGTGCTTTTACTTTGCGAATCCATGTTGCTCCGTATTGTCGTTTTGCGGCATCGAACCATTTAGCCTGTGCCCGTGGGTGTGCCTGTTTGGTGTATTCAAGATTTTCCTTTGCGGCTGTCTGGCCAGAAAACTGACTGACAAGGACTTTCTTTGCTCCACGTCTTGCGTAGGGACTTCCGGTTGCTTCATCGACCATTCCTTTTCCCTCGTACAGGAAACGTCCATAAGGAGCCGCCGCTGCGCACACAAGTCCAGTTCCTTGCAAGGATGTACTCTCAACTCTTGTTCGGTTAATGAAGTCCCCTGTAATCATCGGCATAAACGGAACCATGCTGTCCATAACCATTCCATCAAGGAGATACTGGGCTTCTTGGTACTGTCTGGAGAATCTGTCCATATTCAGCTTTATTTTCATATCTCCGTCAACTACGGAGAATCCTTTAAAATGATGAATTTTACTCATATTACTTACCCAGAATCTCAAAATGCGGAATCAGCGTATACGGACCGCCTACACTGGTAATCTTAAACACATTATCCTTGTTCTCGTTCATATACTGATAGAATCCGTTCCGATAATCACCATCAGATACCGTTCCGCCAGTCCACTCACCCTCCCAGAAAAACGATTCGTCTGAGAATGTGATAGTATCTTCCAGAGCGTTGTTAATCTGCTGTTTCCACTCTT
>ERZ1035001.143-NODE-143-length-46885-cov-434.210570_pt1 | contig 46885 bp, 75 predicted proteins | sample MGYA00520685_ERZ1035001 | MGnify/ENA primary metagenome ERZ1035001 (study PRJEB33766, sample SAMN09781749) | gut metagenome | biome: gut microbiome | host: Homo sapiens | place: Madagascar | study: EMG produced TPA metagenomics assembly of the PRJNA485056 data... | reverse complement strand
GTCCGGGGCCAACCTGTACAGTGCCGACCTGTCCGGGGCCAACCTGTCCGGGGCCGACCTGTACAGTGCCAACCTGTCCGGGGCCAACCTGTACAGTGCCGACCTGTCCGGGGCCGACCTGTCCGGGGCCGACCTGTACAGTGCCAACCTGTCCGGGGCCAAAAACATTCCGTATATTCCGATGGCGTGCCCAGATTCCGGCGCATTCACGGCCTGGAAAAAGGCCAGGGGAAAAATCGTAAAGCTCCTGGTTCCGGAAAATGCAAAGCGGAGTTCCGCAGCAGGAAGAAAATGCCGTTGCGACAAGGCCGTTGTGCTGGCTATCGAAAACATTGATGGCGCAGATTCCGGCCTATCCAGTGTTGCGAGCGGTTATGATCCCAAATTTCTGTATACGGTCAATGAGACCGTCACAGTTTCCGATTTCTGCGAGAATCGTTTCTTGGAATGTGCTAGCGGAATCCACTTTTTCATAAATCGGAAGGAGGCGGTGGACTACAATGGCTGATTGTAACAAACCTTTTTACAAATCGGTAAAGTGGAAACTAGGCAACTCGTTCGGATGGTGGAGAGTTCCATATTGCCCGCACTGTAAACGGAAACTGGGGCTTATTGCCGGAGAGCAAAAACCAGGTGAATGCCCTATGTGTCATAAACAGCTAGATTGGAGGGCTGACAATGGCTAAAGCGGTACTTATCAGCATCCGCCCGGAGTGGGCGGAGAAGATCCTGGCCGGAGAAAAGACGCTGGAAGTCAGAAAGAACCGTCCAAATATGGGAACGCCGTTTAAGTGCTATATCTACTGCACAAATAGCGGCGTTGCAATGGGAATGTGGGGAAAGCACGGGAAGGTTGTTGGGGAGTTCGTGTGTGACAAGATCACATGGCTAACTCACACCGGCTTTTCCGGGTTCCCTGGGAATCGGCTCGTTGCGGTGAAAGACGGGTACGGGATAGATGGTTCCGTTGACTTTTCCGAAAGCTGCCTAACAACGCCCCAAATTGAAAAATACCTGGGCGGTAAGGATGGGTACGCTTGGCACATTTCAAACATGAAAATCTACGACACGCCAAAGCCACTGAGCGCATTCAAGGGGCTATGTAAGATTGAGGCGGATTGTGGGTGCTGCCCTTATTACAACTACACCAAAATGGATTGTGATGGTAGGACAATCAAACGCCCGCCCCAGAGCTGGTGTTATGTGGAGGGATTGAGAAATGAGTGATTACATAAGCCGGGAGGCGGCCAAACAGATTCTTTCCAGGCTTCTGGTTAAAGATGCCGCAGAATGCACCTGCAATCTGATCGACTGCATTTTGCCCGCCGATGTGGAGCCGGTGCAGCGGTGGATTCCGTGCAGCGAGAGGATGCCGAAAGTCTGCAAGGACACCAGCTATCTTTCTTATATTCCCAGCTTTGGCGCCGTAGATATTGCAGATTATCACCCAGACGTGGACGAGTGGACATTCATGGGGATGCCCATCACCGTTACCCACTGGATGCCGCTGCCTGAGCCGCCGGAGGAGGAACGAAATGAGACTGATTGATGCAGACGAACTCAAGGGAAAGGCGATTGCCGACCCTGACGATGGCGAATATTTTGTTTATTGCCAGGATATTGACGAGGCTCCAACCGTGGATGCCGTGCCGGTGGCGCGGTTCCAGGAGCGCGAGAAAGCCGTCGTCCAGCTTCGGAAGAAGTGGCAGGCTGCCGAAATGTTCATTTGTACCATGTGCGGTCATTTTGACTATAGTATAGACGGAAATATTGTCTACGGGAACAAGGATTGTGGTGAGATCGTCGGCTACCCCTATTGTAAGAAGTATACCCCATGGATCCCGTGTAGCGAGAGACCGCCGAAAAAAAAAGGCTGCTATTTAGTCGCTGTAAAGCATTGGTATGACGGAAAACCAGTAACGAGAGAAGCGTTCTGGAATGGAGCCGATTGGCTTTCTTGCGAGAAAAGGATGGAAATTACGCCACGAGTCACCCACTGGATGCCGCTGCCTGAGCCGCCGAAGGAGGAAGACGATGAAACGATTGACGGATGAACACTGGCAAAATCTTGATCCGTGGGAATGCTGCGGGCAGGATAACTATTGTATGCGCCCTAGCAATAAGCCGGGTGGGTGCCGAAATGGCTGCATAGTGCCAAAACTCTATACTCGTCTTGCACAGTATGAGGATACAAGGCTTTCACCAATGGGAATGCACCTACTCCCATCGCCGCCGGAGGAAGGAGAAGCCCAAAGATGAAAAAAATTAACGACTACCTCACCACCCCGGACCTGCTGTGTCAGCTGGCGGAAGAGGACTCTGAGCTGGCCCAGGCGGCCTTAAAGCTCAAACGGGCTATGGAGGGCACTAACCCCACGCCGATGAGCGTAGAGGAATGCGTGGCGAACATGGACGAGGAGATTGCCGATGTGTCCCTTTTGGTGGATCTCCTGGGATACAACAAAAGGGAGCATCTGTTGTCCCAGGGCCGTGTTGCGTATAGGAAGGCAGAGCGCTGGCTGAAACGTCTGGAGGAAGCAGAAGGGGGTGGTACTAATGCCCAGGCCACCCAAAACCTCCCGTGACTGCTTCCTCTGCTGCAAGGACTGCCCGGACCGCTACCCGGCCTGTTCCGCCCACTGCGAGAAGTACTCCGCCGGGAAAGCGGAGAAAGAGAGAATCGATACCGCCCGATATGAGGCCACCAGGTGGAATCGGCGGTATGTGGGCGGACATTACCATCAAACCAGGAGGGAACACCGAAAATGATAAAAATTGTCGAGAAAATCATCAATAATTACCAGGATGAACTGACGGATGAAGAGGCGTTTTACCTGTGGGACCGGTGGAACCGCATGGTCCGCTACAACTGTGTTCCGGAGTGGGAGGAGGACGTGTGGTCCTTCGTGGAGTTCGCTGTATCCCGTGGCTTTGAGCTGGGAGAAAAGGTGAAACGGAAAGATTTCTCAGCACCGTACAGCCCAGATAACTGCGTCTTCGAAAGTGGAGAGCGTGGAGCCCTGCCACCCAAAAAGAAACAGCCGAAAATCGAAACATCTGAGGTCAAGGCCCTGGCTGACAGGTGGAACAAGTGCGTATACGCTCCAAACAGGGAGCGAGTGGAGAAGTACCGGAAAACGGCAATTCAGGAACCGCCAGACCCTGGCAGCAAGCGCCATTGCAGCTGGTGCTATGATGAGTTCTGCGTGTACGACCGTTGCCCTGCAAGAGGCGACTGGTGCCCCACAGAGAATTACCCTGGCCTATGCCGGTTCGATTCCAGGAGCCTGTCTTATAAATAGCATGATCCCTGTATAGTATATATATAATATAATTCTATATCTTGTGTGTATGTTGTTATAGTTCTATACAGGGATTTACTAAGAAAAGAAAGGATAACAACATGACAAATTGCCCGAATTGCGGCTCCCCTATCAGCGGAACAAAGTGCGAGTATTGCGGGACAGCATTTCTTGACGTGGTTGACATTTCAACGGGTGGAACCTGCATTGTCCGCTTGCGGCATGGGGATGAAATTATCACCGGAAAAATGTATGTAGGCAACATTAACGCAGAAGTGAATTACGCCGAATCGGAAATTGGCAGAGATAGTACCGGTAGACTTTGTAGAGAAGCACCTACGCCAATCGTCAAAATGAATATAAACTTTATTTCCATCGGAAAGATGAAAACAGAAAGGAGCGGATGAAATGGCAAAGAACACTTTTCTAGCCAAACAGGAAGCAATTCAGCGGCAGTGCTTCAACGATGGTTGGGAACTCGGAACACAGCAGATGTGCGACTATATAACCCTGGCCCTGCGGGACCCGGAGACCATGGGCAAGGATACATTCAGCGGCGCAAGAATCCTGAAAGTCATGCGGAAAACCAATGAGATCATGCAATATTTCCGCCCGGCGTTCCTGCCAAACGATGAAGCAGACTGGTATCAGGAGCAGCTGGACAAGGCTCTCATGGAAGCGTATAATGGTAACGGCGAGACGTTCTACCCGTTCCGGGAGCGGTACGATTGCCTGAAAGAGTATGATTATAAGGTCGGGAAATGGAGAGGGTGAAAAACGATGAACCTATTGAAAGAAACACTGGATGCGTTGAAAGAAAACGGCAAAACTCCTGCGGATGTTCGGTGGGTAGGCAGAGCATCTATCAGCGCAAAATGCACCTGGGAGGACTTTGCGAAACAGGCCAACTTTGAATACGATAACAGCTCCGGCTGGATGGTAATTCCGGCAGACCTTGTTGTAGTCGGTGATGACTGGTGGCTGGAAAGAGAGGAAGATGACGTGGCTGAATGGTGGGAATTCAAGGCCATCCCGAAAGTAGAAGAACGGGACAGCCACGCATTCAGTCGGTGCCTTGACCTCGGAGGTGAAGATAGGCTGAGGATAACGCAAGGGCGTAGAAGCGGATACTATGAACTTTTACAAGTACCGGAGGGCGTTAGGCTCAAGGGAAATGGTGCCTCGGAGCAGGACGGCGAAAAACCATCACTCGATGGGAGAGGAGGGCCTAGGGTATATTCCTTTGATATAAACCTCAGACAGTATGCTGGTATAAACGCTCAGGATTTTGTTGATTTAATCGGGGAAAAGCGCCAATTTGCGTTTACTGTCAAGGGCGATGATGGAGCAGTGGCAAAAGAACTCATGGGAACGGCCAAATCAGTCTCGTTCTACGGTGGGAACGTGGTTAAAATCACCGTCGAGGTTCCAGCGGAAGTCAAAGAATGAGCTGCTTCTTATTAACAAGATATATTTAATATATAATATATATAAATCTTATATCTTGTAGTGTGTATGTGTTATGGTAAATAATATAATAAATTTACTAAAATAGTAAAGGAGGATTACGACTTTGGCAGAAGGTGAAAAGCTCAAAAAGAAACCCTACCAGGTGCCTGACCTGGAACCCGGAGACAACACAAAGTACATCAACCATTCCATGACCATCATGAAGTGGGATAAGCCGGACATGGACAGCTTGGAGGCGGTGCAGAAACGGTGTTTCGACTATTTCAGCCTGTGCGCCGAGAATGACATGAAACCGACTTTCGCAGGGTTCGCTTTGGCGTTCGGTGTGGACAGAATGACCATGTGGAGATGGTGCAATAATCACCCGGAAGGGAGGAAGTTAAGCAACTCTACTCGTGACACCATCAAAAAAGCGCGGGATTTAATCAACGCTCAGATGGAAGATTTCATGCAAAATGGCAAGATTAACCCCGTTGCCGGAATTTTTTTGATGAAAAACAATATGAACTACACGGACCAGCAGGAAGTGGTCTTGAAGCCGGATAATCCGCTTGGAGAGCGAAAGGACCCGGAGGAGCTGCGGCGGAAGTATCTGGAGGATGTCCGGGGCAGCGGAGCGACTATTGTTGACACCGAAAGAGTAGAGTGAACGACTATCCAAACGACTTTGGCCCAGCGACTATAGCGACTATCCCCCCGGAGGTCTTGCGACTTTCGGGGGATTTCTCTGCGACTATGCCAGCGACTTTGAAATTCAAAATCGACAGCGACTATCGACTATGACCCGCCCACCAGGCCCCTTCCGGGAATTTTGGGTCCCGAAACAAAAACCTGACCAGATTTTGAAACGGGGCCGATAATGTCCACTAGTCCGGGCGTATCACACATATAATGTCAACCTATCCGGGAGTATCAAGCTGGAACGGAGGGAGGCGCTAGGTGCGGCCCATATGGCACAAGCTGCGCCGGGTATATCTACCCGTCAGGGTAGGAAAACAGGCCGCACAAGGGCACAGGAGCCGCCACACGTTAGATAAAATGGTGTGTTATATTGCGTGGCGGCTGTAGCGTGGCCGCCTGCGTTGAAAACGCCTATAGATATGAATTTATATAGCTGGAATAAAAACCGATTAGAAAGCCACTGAAAGCCTCACAGAGGGACAACAGGAAAAGCCCCGCCACGATAGGCAGGGCAGGAAGAACGGCCCAGGCGTGGAGCCAGGGCCGGAGGATAAGGAAAGCCGCCCAGGCAATGCCCGGACGGCTTGAATCTTATTTGCTGATCTTTAGCAGCTCCGCCAGCACAAACAGCGGGAAAGCAATGATAGCCAGGATTGTCACGATCTCACCCCCCCTACATTGCACCCGCCGGAATGGCGGCGATAATGGCTATAGCGGCCAGAACGGCCCAGAAACAGGCGTTATACATTGGCTTCTCCCTCCACGATATAGGGGCCGTCCATGGTGTAGGGGCCACACGGCACACTATAAGGGCCTACGGCGGCCCAGGCCGCCGGATAGATGCGGGTATCACCATACCCGGAAAACGCCGGATCTTGTCGGCGGGCCTCCCGCTCCCGGATACATAGGGAGATAGCTGCTTTCCGTGTGATGCGCTCCCAGCTTGCCGGGACGGCCTCACCGTCCAGCGCCCAATACAGATTGTAAGTGTTGCCAAAATTGCGGTAGTAGTGCACATAATAGGCTCTTTTCATTTTGTCCTCCCATCACGCAAACGTAAACCGGCGGGTTTCCGTGGTTTTTGTGTACCGGGCTGCAACGTCCGGCAAGTCTTTTTTAAGGGCGGTGGTATCCACTCTTGAGCTTGTGACGGCCTTATATGTGGCCTTGTGTTCTGCCCCAACCAGGGTATCCACCCCGGCGGCGGTCATTTTGGCCTTGATCTGGTCTTTCAGGGCCTCCACCGTGGCGGCGGCCTCCTCCTGTAGCCGGATATACTGGGCCAGTTCGGCCATTAATGCGTTTATGTCCATTGTCATACCTCCGCTTTAGATTCAAAACGTGCCCCAAACATCCAATATATACGGCTTTTGGGGATTGTTACCGGTTCAAACCACGCCGGGCAGTTCGCAATTTTGCGAAATTCTCCGGGCGTGTATAACTCGTTCGCAATCAAAATACTGTTGCGGACTCCCTGATGGTGATTATTCCAGGTATAGCGCCAGTTGTTGGCATATTCCGGCTTTACGCGGTAGTACTGCATATTAGCACCCCCTCCGTGCGCTGTACTCGCCCTCTAGTACCTCATCCAGGTGGCCGGAAACGTCCCAGTCAAGCGGATATTCTTCCCGGTCCGTGCCCCATGCCAGCTTGACGGCACGCTCTGCGGTGTCCACCCAGACAGTGGGGCCGCCAAGTGTTACATAGATTTTAGCGGCCTTGTAATCCAGGTTGCTGTCAACGGTGTATTCCACGTCCAGGGCGTCGGCCAGCCAGTCGTACAAGCCTAGCTGCTCCATTTCCTCCCCACAGCTGGGGCAGGTCTCCGAGTCGTTGCTGTAGTCCTCCACGGTCTCCCCGCATTCCGGGCACTTCCACATGCTTACGGCATCGTAGGCCTCAATCTCGTCAGCGATGCGCTTGCAATACTGTCTATTTTCTTCCATTGTGATTTCCTCCTTGCAATTCTGTGGAGGCCGTGCTATTATAAACAGGCCCCTATTGGTTGATCTGTTCGGGCTGCCCTGGTGTGATGGTCTGGATCATGCCGGGGCTTTTTGCTATGCCCTCTTGGATTGTCTTTATTGTACACCAATTATAATTAGTTGTCAATAGATAAAGACGAATTATTTTTAGTTTTTTCATGCGGCACGGTTTGATTTTTACAGTGTTTTATACATGGACATTTTAATCAATATGTTCATGGTACAAATACGATTATGCAGTCCACAACACAAAGACAATATTTTCCGTCAAAACAGGGCGCTTTCCTAACATTTCCCATATTTTATCGTTTCCAGTGGCATCGTTTGCCGCCACGAACGACACAAAAATATTATTTTGTTGCGTTCGTTAATATAAACAGTGTGATATGGTCAAAATATGTTCGCTGTCCGTGGACGGCCCCGGCCCTGCCCAGCTGCCCAGGGAAAGCACCGGGGGCGGGGGATATAGCCGGGCGGTTCCGGCGGGGGTTAGCCCCATAAATACCCGCCAAAACAAAAAGCCTCGTCTCAAAAAATTCCGCAAAAACAAAAAGGCAGTTTTCAATTTTATAAAAGCTCCATTTGGCCGCTATTTGACTAATTTTATTTTGGCTATCCTATTGACAATCAAATATATCTAGTGTATATTAAAGGCACACAGGAGGTGCTACCAATGCAAATCAACAAAGCAATCAGGAATGTCATGCGAGACAAGGGCGTTACGCTCCTGTCTATGGCAAAAGCAATCGGCAAGCAGAGGGGCAATGACATCAGCGCACGGCTCATGAACCAGAATCTTACCTTCGACAAAGCCGTAGAAATGCTGGATGTCCTAGGCTACGAGGTAGTCATTCAGGAACGCAAGCCCGGAGCCAGGAGGGCAGACCAGATCGTGATTGACCAAAAGGAGGAATAACCATGCAGACCGTATCCTCTCTAATGTTCAATCTCGCTGCTACTGAAATTCTGGCACTTCCAGTTCTACTTGTTGTTTGGCTTATAAGAAAAGCAAGGAAGAAGCCCAAAATGAAATGGCTAAAATGGTTCTGGCTTTCTTTTGCTTTGTTCGTGGCGGTTGGAGCGGCTACAAATCCTTCCACATGGTGCGAACATGAATACAAGCTGGTGGAAAGCAAAGAAGCATCCTGCACCGAAAACGGGTATAAGAAGTACCATTGTAATCTTTGCGGTGGCGATAAAAAAGAAACCTTAAAGAAACTCGGGCATTCCATGGAAGACGTTCGGCGGGTAGAACCCACGGACGATAAGGACGGCGAATATGTCCAGAGGTGTACACGGTGCGGATATGAAGAAATAGAAGTTCTTCCGATGCTCAAAAAAACCGCTGAACATAAAGAAGAAAGTTCGGCGCGGAAGGAAACCGCACCTACCACGGAACCAGTAGATACTTCGGTTACTTACGATGACATATACAATGCATATAAAGAGAATGAACTTTTGGCGAATGATACATACCGCTATAATCGATACCGTGTTACAGCGGCAATCGACGGAATGAGCACCGGCGGGCTATTGAATCTGACAGGAGGTGCTACACTGACGATGGAAACGAGAATCGGGAATACGTTGGTTTATTTCTACGCGGAATTTGAGAAAGACCAGGAAGAAGCCTTGAAAACAGTCAAAGTTGGAGATACGATTACATTTGAAGGAAAATGTATCGGAAGAGGCGGATTCACTGACTGCGAACTGAAATAGCGAGGGCGGGAGTATGTGGATAATTATAATCATTCTCTTCCCCGTCTTCGTTCTCATCGAACTACTCCACCACAAATAGGAGGCATTCATGCAGGAATTTAGAGATTTAGGCCCGCACCTAATCAATGTCACCATGAGTGATGACCGAATGCCGGTCTACGCTTTGGGGTTTGGTATTCGTTTCTCCGATCTGACGGACGATGAGAAAGAAAGCGCCTACTTTTCCCAACGCTATCTGGCGGAGAAATACGAGAAAGAGGTATCGTATTGGCGAGATGAATACCGGAAAGAAAGAGCCAGAAGAGAAGCCGCAGGGAGGCTGGACCGTACCAGGGTGCTTGTACAGAAGATTCGCAAGAAGAACGACAGGAGGTAAGCCATGCCCAACAAAGACTCAGCAATGATTCCCCTAGACCTGGTGAACCGCTACACCAGAGAATACCCGTCCGTATGGGATGCGGTCCAGAAGTTTCGGGAATGGGAAAACCCGGATGCAAGCTGGGACAAGACCCGATGCTATATCCCAATCGCCGCAGGATGTGCCATTTGTGATGTCCTGCATATGCCCATGAGCGCAGTCTATATGGTCCCCGCTCTGGCGGCCTGGCGGCAGTCCAAAGAGGTGTATACATTCGACCCAGACCTGGCGGAGGCCCTGTACGCCCAGACGGCGGACACAAATCTACCATGCGAAGTGCTTATGCGGCTGCCGTTCTACTGTGTGTATATTGATTCCGGGAAATACCGGTTCTTCTGCCACCTGGAGAACGACACCAACGATGGCCGCTGGGAGCTGCGGTTTGTACGAATCTCCGAAGACGGAGCGCCCATAGCCTCCTATCTGCATCTTGGGAATTTCACACTGACTGAGTCCATGATGGCCGGACTCGAAGAATCTATGTTCCAGTCGGAACATATCCACGAGAACAAAGCTGCATCGTCGCTGCTTGAGAAATTAGGCCCTCCCGACGGGGCGATGGGTAGCTATGCGGACAACTTCAACAAGACGGTTCTTTCTGAAATGCTCCAGCTTGTGCTTTATATATGCGCCGACAATGCGGATGTTGTTCAGCCTGACGGTAACAAGCAGACCTACCGGAAGCCAAGCTCCGGAGTGGTTAAGGATAAGTACCGTGAGGTGAGGCAGTGGGACACTGGCTATTACGTCGGCAGCGCTCTGAGAAAGGAACGTGGAGGCTCCGGCGGCTATGAGAAGCGGCCAAATCAGGGGGGCACAAAGCGGCCACATATGCGGCGTGGGCATTGGCACCACTACTGGAAGGGAAAAGAAGGAAACAAGGAACTTGTGCTGCACTGGGTACTACCGATTTTCGTCAATGGGGAGAATGAAGATGGGGATACACCGGCCAGGGTGACACCTGTCAGATGAGGAGACTAACTATGACTGCGCAAGAATTGATAAAAAAATACGGGGTTATGCTAGAAACAAAGTATATCCCGGGGAAGGGCTACGTTCCGACTGGGAGAATTTACGTTCGTTCCGGTGGGTATGCGAAGAAAATGGGGGATTTCGATGAAATTCTGTCCAGAAAGCCGGAAATCATGGGAATCCTGATAGAAGAAATGGAAGAAAAAGAGCGTAAGTATCAAGAACGCCAGGACAAAATTAACGCTATCCCGGGATTGGCTGAAATCCAGGCCGCAAAGCAGGACTTGGATAGATGGAACGAGGAGTGGGAGAGAAGTTTTGACGATGTCGGGGGCCTTGGAGTTCGGCCAAAGCCGGAGTATGACTTTGCGGCAATGAACGCAAAGTATCCGAGGGCAGCGGCTTATTTGAAAGCAGAAAGCTATTCACACGCAGCCCATGATGTAAAGGCATCAGCCGGGCAGGATGCCTTGGAGAAGATCATCAATGGAGAAGACTACGAGGAAGCACTGAAAGTCATGGAGGACGAGTGGAGTGCTTATTGTGATGCCCATGTTTGGGACTGAATAAAGTAATAACCTCCCGCAAGGGCGGGAGGAAAGCCGAAGGGCTGCTTGTGCTGAGATACGCACGGGCAGCCCTTCATTTTATCATTTCCGTTGATTCACGAAAATGATCGACCCGAAAGGAGAAAACCGCATGGATTACGGACAATTATCAACCTCCATCATAGGAGCCATCGGGGAGCACCCGTTGGACATTGGAGCCTATGAGGACCTGTTTTCCCTCTGCCAGGACTGGGCGGAGACGGACTTCAAGACGGCCCACAGCGTCAATAAGCTCCTGAGAGACAGATGCAACAGCATGGTACAAACGGCCCCTGCGTCCAAGGTGGAGGGCTTCTACAGATTATGGCGGCGGGGGCTGCTGTTTGAGGCTCCGCATGATTTTGACAGCTACCTCACCTATCTGGAGATAGACCGGAAAGCGCAGGAACGGTTCTACCAGCCTCGGAAGCGCATTATGGGCCGGGTGGTAGCGAATCTGCAAAAGCTGGCTGACGATGAAATGGACGAGTTGTTCATCTCCATGCCGCCCCGTGTAGGCAAGACCTCTATCCTCATGTTCTTTGTGACCTGGCTGATCGGGCGCAACAGCGAGGCATCCAACCTGTATTCCGCCTATTCGGATGTCATCACGGCAGCGTTCTACCGGGGCGTTCTGGAAATCCTGCAAGACCCTACCACCTACCTGTGGCGGGACGTGTTCCCGGAGGCGAAGCTGGTAGAGACAAACGCCAAGGACGAAACGTTGAACATTGACCGGAAGAAGAGATACCCTTCCCTGACCTGTCGGTCTCTGTACGGAACACTGAACGGCGCTTGTGACTGCAACGGCTTTGAGATATCGGACGACCTGATCGGCGGCATCGAAGAGGCCCTGAATAAGGACCGGCTCATGTCCGCCTGGTCGAAGGTGGACAATAACCTGCTTCCACGTGCCAAGGAAAAGGCGAAGATCCTGTGGTGTGGCACCCGGTGGTCCATGGTAGACCCGGCGGGAATCCGCATGGAGCTATTGAAAAACGATGACCGATTCCGGGACCGGCGATTTGAGATCATGAATCTGCCCGCTCTGGACGAAAACGATGAAAGCCAGTTCTACTACGATTACGGCGTTGGATTCAGCACGGATTACTACAGACAGCGACGTGCATCCTTCGAGCGGAATAACGACATGGCTTCCTGGACGGCCCAGTATATGGGGCAGCCAATAGAAAGAGACGGGGCGCTGTTCAGCCCCGGGGAGTTCCGGTACTATAATGGCATCCTGCCAGACGGAGAGCCGGACCGGATTTTCATGGCAGTTGACCCGGCTTTCGGCGGCGGGGATTTCGTAGCGGCCCCCGTGTGCTTCCAGTACGGCACAGACATCTATGTGCATGAGGTCGTATATGACGATGGAGATAAGCGTGTGACCCAGCCCCTCCTTGCGAATGCCATCGTGAAGAACAACGTCCAGGCGGCCCAGTTTGAGGCTACAAAGGCCACCATGGCCTACAAGGAGGGCGTGGAAGAGCTATTGAAAGCAAAGAGATACCGCCTGAACATTACCACAAAGGCGGCTCCTACGGACAAGGCGAAGTTCCAGCGCATATTCGACAAGGCCCCGGAAATCCGGGAGAACATGATTTTCCGGGAAAGCGGCAAGCGGGACAAGGCCTATTCGCTGTTCATGCAGAATGTGTTTTCCTACACGATGTTCAAGAAGAACGCCCACGACGATGCACCGGACAGCCTGACCATGGCTATGAATATGGTCAGGACGATGAACGGGAGCATCGTGGAAGTTTTCCACAGGCCTTTTTAGGGGAATGTCAGAATAAGTTTGGATATACAGGTAAAACACAGTGTTCTCAGAATAAAACGAAACAAAAGAGTTATCCACTGCCTGTGGATAACTCTTGACTAATGCCGAACACGGTGGTATTATATGGGCAAAGGAGGTGAGCACGATGAAGAAAACCGTGATGAATTCGGAAAAAATTACTATCTATCTCAGTCCTGAGATCATGGAGAAGCTGCGGACCGCCGCCGAGGAAAAGGGGGCCACTACCAGCTGCTATGTACGGATGGTGGTGATGGAGTATCTGAGAAAATCTGAAAATTAGGGGTTGACTTGTTGCTAGCAATGATATATAATGAAGCTAGCAACAAGGAGGTGAGAATGTGGCTGAAAAAAGCCGTGCCGAGTATTATCGCAAGCGGCGTGAAACCATTGGCCAGTTTAGTGTTCCTGTACCAAGGGAAAAGCTGGATGCACTGACTGAAAAGCTTGCATCAGAAAACAAGACGAAAACACAATGGCTGAACGAAAAGATTGACGATGAACTCAAAGAAAAATAAGAGAAGCGTCCACTCTCCCGCCAAGAAGCTGTGGACGCCCTCACAAACAACCAGCCCGAAGGATGGTAAATCTATTCTATCATTCCTCCGGTCTGAAATCAAGGAGGAAAATTTATGAATAACGAAATCAAGGTATTCAGCAATGAGGAATTTGGCTCTATTCGCAGAGTTGAGGTCAACGGAGAGTTTTGGCTTGTCGGCAAGGACGTTGCACAGGCTCTTGGGTATGCAAAACCTGAAAATGCACTTGCAACCCACGTTGATAGAGATGATACCCTAAAATGGGGTATCATGGATTCTCTTGGAAGAATCCAAAACACGACCCTAATCAACGAATCTGGTATGTACTCCCTTGCTCTTTCCAGCAAGCTCCCTTCTGCCAAGAAAGTCCGCCGCTGGGTCACTTCCGAGGTGCTGCCCTCCATCCGCAAGCACGGAGCCTACATGACCCAGGAAACGCTGGAAGCGGCGATTCTGAATCCGGATTATCTGCTGAAAGTGGCAACTGCTCTGAAAGAGGAAACGGACAAGCGGAAAGCCCTGGAATCCAAAGTCCAGGCAGATGCCCCCAAGGTCCTCTTTGCTGACAGCGTGGCCGCCTCTACCAGCACGGTCCTGATCGGAGAGCTTGCGAAGATCATGCGGCAGAACGGTATCAACATGGGGGAGAAGCGGCTCTTCCAGTGGATGCGGGACAATGGGTACTTAGTCAAGCGGAAGGGAACGGACCACAATATGCCTACCCAGCTCAGCATGGAGCAAGGGCTTTTCCGGGTGAAGGAAACGGTCATCAGCCACAGTGACGGCCACACATCCATCAGCAAGACCCCGAAGGTCACCGGCAAGGGGCAGACCTTCTTCCTGAATAAGTTTTTGCGGGAGGGCAAGGCTGTATGATGGACAAGATGACGCTGTCGAACCTGCAAGTAGACGCAAATATAGCCCTCGCCACAATCGGGATGGTGTCAGACCTCTTTGGAATGGAGGCTGACCCTACCTCCGGGCGGTTGACCATGTGCTACGAACGGTATGAGATGTACGGGCAAGTCCTGGCTTCTATTTACGGCCAGGTCAAGCAGATTGCGGATACGCTGGACAAGGCGTAAGAAGTAAATATTTGGAAGTGAGCGCGTTGGGTGTAGGTAACTTCACCCGATGCGCTTTGTGCTTTTAGTAGCGAATGCTTTCGTTAACAATAATTCACTTTACAACCATTCGCTACTATGATACAATGATACGAGAGAACATATAAACGAGGGGGTGCGGAACACGGGGAGCAGACGATTATTCGGGCGGCGGGTCATCTATACCGAGGCCACGGAGATACATCAGGACAATGTAATAGAAGTGCTGCAAAAGGCCCTGCTCACGCACCTGGCCAACCAGGCAGACATTGATTACCTGTACAAGTATTACTGTGGAGACCAGCCGGTGTTATACCGGAAGAAAGAGGTCCGGCCTGAGATCAACAATATGGTTGTGGAGAACCGGGCGAATGAGATCGTTTCTTTCAAGACCGGGTATCTGGTGGGGGAGCCGGTCCAGTATGTGAGCCGGGGCGGTGAGGAAAGCGTTGCTTCCGAGGTGCTGACCCTGAATGACTATATGCTGTCGGAAGACAAACCCTTCAAGGACAAGGAGCTGGTAGACTGGATGCACATCTGCGGAACCTCCTACCGAATGGTCCTACCGGACGCTCTGGCGGATGTAGAAGAGGACGAAGCACCCTTTGAGATATTCACCCTCGACCCCAGATTCGCCTTTGTGGTGTACTCTGTGGGCCTTGGGAACAGGCCTATGATGGGTGTGAGGTATGTCAAGAAAGAAGACGGTACGCTGGTCTTCTCCTGCTGGACGGAAAACCAGTACTTCGAGGTCCTGAACACCTGGAACGTGGTCCACGTGGAGGATCAGATTTTCGGCATTCCCATTGTGGAGTACCCAGCCAACAATGCCCGCCTGGGGTCCTTTGAAATCGTCATCCCGTTGCTGGATGCCATCAATATGACGGAGAGCAACCGCATTGACGGCGTGGAGCAGTTCATTCAGGCCCTGATCCTGTTTCACAATGTGGATATTGATGAAGAGAAGTTCCAGGCATTGAAGGAGCTGGGCGGCATCAAGTTCAAGGACATTGACGCTACCATGAAAGCGGAGATATCCTACCTGAACTCCGAACTGAACCAGGCCCAGACCCAGACGCTTATGGACAGCATGTACGAAACCGTGCTGACCATCTGCGGGATGCCAAACCGGAACGGCGGGTCTTCCACTTCCGATACTGGGTCGGCGGTCATCATGCGGGACGGCTGGTCCGCTGCGGAAGCCAGGGCGAAGGACACAGAGCCAGTTTTCAAGAGGTCAGAGAAGGAGTTTTTAAAGCTGGTTCTCCGAATTTGCCGGGACATGGGGCACCTGAGTTTGAAACTGTCGGCCCTGGAGATTCGCTTCACCAGACGGAATTACGAGAATATTGCCCAGAAGTCCACAGTTTTGACCCAAATGCTTGCTTGCGAGAAAATCGCCCCGGAATTGGCATTTACACATTGCGGGTTATTCAGCGACCCGCAGCTCGCTTACCGCATGAGCATGGATTACATGAAAGAGCAGGAAGAAAAAGCGGCGAGGACCGCATTGCAGAACGGAGGAAATGCCAATGGAAACGGAAGCCAAACCGGCAATCCGAATGACAACCAGGGAAATTCGGGCGATTGAAGAAATCATCCACCGCCGAAACCAGGCTGAGATCAAAGTCGAACAGGGCCAGCTTGTGGTCATTGAGATTCGACGGAAGAAGGTAAACTGAAAATTGACGGCTCCCAAATTGTGGGAGATTACAGCCGAAGGGCTTTCGATACCTGAAATTGGTGTCGGAAGCCCTTCTTTTGTTTTATATGCCTCCATAGCTCAACTGGCAGAGCAGCTGATTTGTAATCAGCCGGTTGCGGGTTCGATTCCTGCTGGCGGCCCCAGCCTCTTAAAGGCGACCTGGAAACAGGCAAAGCGGTTCCCTGGCACCGTAAGCCAGGGGCATATGGGTTGTTAGCTCAGCGGTAGAGCAACGGACTGTTAATCCGTAGGTCACAGGTTCAAATCCTGTACAGCCCTCCATAACGGCAGAGAAGCCGAAAATCGCAATAAAGTTCAGAGAAGAACTATAAAAACGCAGAAAGGAAGCAAAAAAACAATGGCAAAAATCGACATTTCCAAGATTGATGGATTCGACAAGATGACCCCGGAGGAGAAAATCGCCGCCTTGCAGGGCTTTGACTTCCCTGACCCGGATTATTCCGGCTATGTGAAGAAAGACCTCTACGACAAGGCCGCTTCCGATGTGGCCGCATGGAAGAAGAAGCATCACGACCTCCTGTCCGAGGACGAGCGGAAGAAGCAGGAGGAAGCTGAGAAGTGGACTGCGATGGAGCAGGAGTTGGCTGGTCTGAAAAAGGAAAAGACAGTTTCCGAGTACAAGGCCAAACTGGTTTCTCAGGGGTATGACGAAGAATTGGCAACCGCAACCGCTGCGGCTATGGAATCCGGCGATATGGCAACGGTTTTTGCCAACAACCAGACGTTCCTGGATGGCTACGCCAAGAAAATCGTGGCGGACAAGCTGAAAAAGACACCCAGGGGCGCAGACGGCGGCACCGGTAGCGCTATGACCAAGGACGCTTTCCGGAAGCTATCTCCGGCTGAGAGATACGATTTCTCCCAGAAACACCCGGAGGAATACAAAGCACTTTATGAAACAGGAGGTAATGAGTAAAAATGGCGCACAAAGTATACGATAACTTCTATCTCTCCAACGAGGTAGAAGACCAGTTCAATTCCCATCTGGACCTACAGCGGTTCTGCACGGTTGACAACAGCCTGGTCGGCACCGCTGGTATGCTCCGGAAAGTCAACGTTTACAAGGCTACCGACGGCACGGAGAAGCTGACCATGGGCCAGGGCAACAGCAAGTCCATTGAGGTCTCCTACGGCGAGCGGGAGTACAGAATCGAGCTGGCCCAGAACCGCTTTGAGTACTACGACGAGCAGGAAATGACCGACCCCATGCTGGTGCCTGTAGGTACCCGGCACATGGGCACGGATATGTTCAACACCGTCAACGGCGATATTTACGGCGAGTTCGTAAAGGCCCCCATGGCGGTTGCTGCTGCCAAGTTTGGCTTTGACGCATTCGCTGATGCCGTGGCGAGCCTGAACGTTGAGAGCACCGACAACGAGCCTGAGAAGCTGTCCGCTATGGCTTTCGCTTTCGTGAATCCCCTGGATACCGCCGAGCTGCGGAAGGCCTTGGGCGAACAGCTGAAATATGTGGAGGCCTTTGTCCGGACCGGCTACATCGGCACTGTTGCTGGTGTCAGCATCTTCACGAAGAAGGATGCCAAGCGTGGAACCATTGTGGTTGCGACCAGCCAGGCCGTCACCATCTTCAACAAGCGTGGAACCGAGATCGAGCAGGAGCGGGATCCCGACATTCGGCAGAATAAAATCTACTCCCGGAAGTACTACGTTGTGGCGCTGACCGACGAGACCAAGGCTGTCCGCATCATGAAGGGCACGGCCAAGGCCACTGAGGACACCACCAAGCAGGATGGGAAGACCTACTACAAGCAGACCGACAGCGGCTACATTGTGGGTACTCCGAAGTCCAACCCCAAGGCCGAAGGGTTCTTCGAAATCGCCTGATAACGGAAAGGAGGCAAGGGAACCGTGCTTGATGCCGAAAAAATCAAACTGGTGAAAGCCATGTCCGGTGAGACCGATGTTGACACGGTTTCCGCCTACCTCTCCCTGGCGGGGGACAAAATTTGCCGCAGGGCATACCCATTTGACCCTGCTGTGACGGAAGTGCCGGAGCGGTACCAGTTCCTACAGATCGAAATCGCCGTGTATCTGCTGAATAAGCGGGGCGGCGAAGGGGAAACGTCGCACTCGGAAAATGGCATTTCCCGCACCTACGAGAGCGGAGATGTTCCTGCCTCTATGATGCGTCAGGTGGTCCCTATGGCTGGGATCCTGTGAGGTGGCGGCATGAGAACAATGGAGCGGAATAAGCAGAGCTTCTTTTATCTGCTGTATGACCGGAAGGAGCCTGTTACTGACGAAGACGGAAACGAGACCGGAGAAGAGACCGTGGTATATAAGCCCGCCGTCTCCTTCCGGGCCAACGTTTCGGCGGCCACCGGCGCTTCTCAGGTGGAGCAGTTCGGCAGCCTCACGGGGTATGACAAGGTCATCGTTACGGACGATATGACCTGCCCCATTGACGAGAACTCCGTACTGTTTCTGGATAAGCGTCCGGAATACGGAGAGGAGGACGGGCAGCCCCTATATGACTATATGGTCAGGCGGGTTGCGAAGTCACTGAACTCCATCTCCATTGCCGTGACGAAGGTGAGCGTGTCGTGAGCTACAAGAAAGTTGTGGTGCCCTTGTCGGTGTCTGGCGTTCAAAAGCTCCAGGACGAACTGAAAATCTACCAGCGCTGGCAGAAGGAAAAGGCTGTGGAGCTGGCACAGAGGCTTGCCATGCTGGGCGCTTCCGTGGCTTCTATCCGGTTTTCCAGAGCCATCTACACCGGTCCAAAGAACGCCACCGTTACCGTTGAGGCCATCCCCAAGGGCTACAGGGTGAAAGCAAACGGGGAATCCGTTCTGTTCATCGAATTTGGCTCCGGCGTGACCTACGGCAGCGGCCATCCAGAAGCCCAGGAATTTGGCATGGGGCCTGGAACATACCCAGATGGCAAAGGGCACTGGGACGACCCCGGAGGCTGGTATTTGCCCAAAGAGAAGGGCGGCGGCCACACATACGGAAATCCTCCTGCAATGCCCATGTATGAGGCGAGAAAACAAATTGAGCAGGAGCTTCCGAGAATCGTCAAGGAGGTATTCAGTCTATGATCGATATTGAGAAACTGGTATACACTCCCATTGCTGAGTCCCTGCGCAAGCGCTTCAAGGGAATCACCGTCTCCGGCGAATATGTGAATGCCCCGCCAAAGTTCCCCTATGTGAGCATCGTAGAGCAGGACAATTATATGTCCACGAACCGACTGGACAGCGGTGGAAGTGAGAAATTCGCCACTGTGATGTACGAGGTCAACGTGTACTCCGACAAGGCGGGAAGCAAGAAGTCCGTATGCCGGGAGATCATGGGGGCCGTGGACGAAATGCTCTACAAACGGAATTTTACAAGGATTTCTCTGTCACCTGTTCCGAACATGGAAAACGGAACGATTTACCGTCTTGTTGCCCGGTATCGGGCGGAGACGGACGGAAACAATATTTATAGGAGGTAACTTATATTGGCAATTTCTACATATAAAGTCTTCCTTATGAAAAAGGGAAGCACCGGAAACACCTACGAAAAGCTCATTGACATCAAGGAGTTCCCGGACCTGGGCGGCGACCCGGAGATGTTGGAAACCACGACCCTGAGCGACAAGATGCAGACCTACATCGCCGGTATCCAGTCTATGGATGCCCTCTCCTTCACGGCGAACTACACCTTGGAGGACTACAAGAAGCTGGTGGCTCTCAACGGAAAGACCGATCACTACGCGGTGTGGTTCGGCGGTACTGGCGAAGCCGAAAACCTGACCCCCACCGGCACTGACGGAAAATTCAAGTTTGACGGCCAGTTGACCTGCTACCCCACCGGCGGAGGCGTGAATGAGGTCGTTGGTCTGAACATTTCCATTGCGCCGTCCACGCCTATTACGCTGGACAGCTAAGGATAAGCAAGACACATCACATATTTTAGGAGGAATTAGCGATGGCTAAGAGAATCAACGTCCCCTACAACGGGAAAAAGTACACCCTGGAGTTCACCCGTTCCACAGTCTCTGCAATGGAGAAGACCGGCTTTTCCATCAATGAGCTTAGTGACAAGCCCGCTACCATGATTCCCATGTTGTTCAGCGGCGCTTTTGCGGCCAACCATCCTAACACAAAGGTTTCCACCATCAACAAGATTTATGACAGCCTGAACAACAAGTCCGGTCTGGTGAAACTGCTGGCCGAAATGTATTCCGAGGCTGTGTACACCCTCCTTTCCGATGATGAAGAGGAAGACGAGGGAAACCCCGGCTGGGAAGCAGTCGAGTAAGCGAACTTCTTTCCGTGAATGGAGGGGACGGGAATTCCCCCGTCCCCTCTCATGCTTACACAGAAATCTTCAAAAAGGCTTTCCCACATTATCTGGCCATTGGCATGACCTATGACCAGTTCTGGAACCAGGACGTTGAGCTTGTAAAGGCATACCGAGAGGCCGACAAAATCAGGCGAGACAGGAAAAATCAGGATATGTGGCTGCAAGGGGCCTATATCTATGAGGCTGTGCTGGATGCCTCTCCGGCGCTGCGGACCAGTTTTAGCAAACATCCGCCGAAGCCTGTACCTTACAGGCAGCAACCCTATGAGCTATACACCAGCAAAGAAAAATTAGATGAAAGCAGTTCCCGGAAGCAACTGACTCAGCAGGAGAAGAGCGATAAAAAGGCAAAAGCCATGATGGAGATGTTCATGGTATCGATCAATAAAAAATTCGAGAAAAAGGGCGGTGAGGGAAATGGCTGATACAGTGGAGATGCAGGGCATTGAATTCCAGATTGTAAACGATAGCTCTGCGGCATCTGCGGGTGTAGAGCAGCTGGCCAAGAAACTGGCGGCGCTGAAATCATCCATCAGCGGTTCAACCACAGCCCTTTCCAAAGTTGCGTCGGGAATTTCAGCAATCAAGAACGCCGTCAACAACATGAACACCGGCGATTTTGCAAGCAAGATGAACCGCATCAGCGATTCTCTGTCCCGGTTAAAAGGCCAGACGGACAGCCTGAAAATCTCCTCTTCCATTGGGAATCAGCTTACTGCCATCAGCCAGGCCGTCGATAGCCTACCGGATGCCCCCGGTGACAAGCTAAAGAACCTGGCGGGGGGTCTACAGCCCCTCTCAACCCTTGGAAAATCCAATATGACCACGTTCATCAACCAGCTGAAAAAGCTGCCTGAGGTCATCCAGAAGCTGGAAAAAGCGGATATCGATAAGTTCACTATCCAGATGAAGGACCTGGCTTCGGCCATGAAGCCCTTTGCGGATGAGATGAACAAGGTGGCTTCTGGGTTTTCGGCATTTCCGAGTAAGATTCAGAGGCTTATCAATTCCACGGAGGAGTATAACAATGCCGTTGGAAAAGCCACGAACAGGACGAGTGCTTGGGAAAAGGCTATCAAAAATCTGAGTTTTATCGCTGTTTATCGTGCGGCGGTGAAGTTCCTCGGAAATGTCATCAACAAAGCCTCTGAGTACCAGGAAGACTTGAATCTGTTCACTGTCTCTATGGGAGAGTATGCGGAAGAGGCCTATAATTACGCGCAGAAGGTTTCCGAGGTAGTAGGAATCGACCCCGCAGAATGGATGCGGAATCAGGGCGTTTTCAACACCATTATCACAGGATTTGGCGTTGCCGGAGATAAGGCCGCCTATATGTCCCAGAATCTAACGCAGCTTGGCTATGACCTGGCTTCCTTCTATAACATCGATTTTGAATCGGCTATGCAGAAGGTACAGTCCGGTATTGCAGGCGAGTTGGAGCCTTTACGACGGCTTGGATATGATCTGTCCGTCGCTCGGCTAGAACAGGAGCGCTTGAATCTGGGCATTGACAAGAGCGTTTCCAGCATGACCCAGGCGGAGAAGTCCCAGCTGCGGTACTACGCCATGATGACCCAGGTTACCCAGGTACAGGGCGATATGGCTCGGACGCTGGAACGGCCAGCAAATATGCTGCGTGTCCTCCGGGCGCAGATTGAACAGTGCGCAAGAGCTATCGGAAACCTCTTCATTCCAATACTTACAAAGGTTCTCCCCATTGCGATAGCAGTTGCGGATGGGCTGCGGCAAATCATTTCCGCAATTGCGGGCCTGTTCGGTGTGACGCTGAACACCCCGGATTGGAACGCCTCTATCGGCAACGCAACTTCCGGCACGGAAGACATTGCCGACAACATGGGCAGTGCCGTGGAATCCGCAAAGGAACTGAAACGCTACCTTGCTCCGTTTGATGAACTGAATGTCTTGCCGGACCAGAGTACCGGAAGCGGTGGATCCGGAAGCGGGACTGGGCTTGGAACCGGGAGCGGGGACCTGGGGATTGATTTGCCGGGTTATGACTTCCTGAAAAACGCAGTAACCACGCAGATTGACGAGTGGAAAAAGAAGCTGGAGCCGCTTGTTACCTTTGTTAAGGATAATCTGAAAGAGATCCTGGAGCTTATTGCCACAATCGGAATTGCGCTACTTGCATGGAAGTTGTCAAACGATTTCCTGAACGGAATTATGGCGCTCAAAACGCTTGGGAAAAACGGTCTTTCCATTCCGCTTACATTTGCGGCTGGTGCTATCTTGACGGTGGCCGGGTTCAAAATAGAGTTTGAAGCTATCAAAAACGCAATCGAAAAAGGGCTGAATGCTTTCAACTTCGGGGAGATTGTTCTCAGCGGATTGGCGGCAACGGCAGGAACTGGGATTATAGGAAAAGGAATTGGTCTTGTGATCGGAAAGTGGTTCAAGAACACAGCCGTAGCAAAAGCAATTACCGCTGGTGGCGGCGCAATCAGCACAGGGCTGATTGGCGCGGCTATTGGTGGAATCGTTGCGGGAATCCCAATGTTCGTTACCGGAGTATACGACGCAATCATGAATGGGCTGAATATCCTCAATGGTTTGCTGATTCCTGCGGGGTCTGCGCTTGCAGGAGCAGGAGCCGGTGCGATTATCGGAACAGTCGTAGGCTCTGTTGGCGGCCCGATAGGTGCGGCAATCGGAGCTGTTGCCGGAATTGTAATAGGTGGGCTGACGGACCTCGGCATTGCGATTTACCAGAAGTGGGACGAAATTTGCGCTTTCTTTGCGCCTGTTGCGGAATGGTTCAATATAAACGTTGTGCAACCAATATTCGGATTCTTCTCCGGACTTTGGACGGACATAGTTAAAACGTTTTCACCAGCTGTTACATGGTTCTCTGATCTGTGGAAAAGTGTAAGCCAGACATTTGAGGATGTCTTCTATAACATCGGAGTGCTTGCGAGCGGAACGTGGGAAACCATCAAGATTGTTTGGGGTATCGTTTCTGGCTGGTTCAACACAAATGTTATCCAGCCTTTATCCAACCTGTTTTCTTCCCTTTGGTCTGGAATTACAGGATGGGCCTCCAACACATGGACTTCTATTTGCAATGGGTTCTTGACTGCATACACCTACATCAATACCTATTTTATATCCCCATTGAGATATGCAGTAGAAACAGTATTTGATGGCCTAGTCGGTGCGGTAAAAGCTGCACTAAATGGTGTGATATATGCCCTAAATTCCGCATTGAGTTGGATGTTCGGTGGAATAAACGGCATTTTGAGCAGCCTTAGGAATTTTAGCATTGCTGGATACTCCCCGTTTGCAGGACTTAGAGAAATTGGCATTCCCAAAATTCCGATGCTTGCCAACGGCGGTTTCGTAGACCAAGGTCAGCTCTTTATCGCCAACGAGGCTGGACCGGAAATGGTCGGTTCTATCGGCGGCAAGACCGCCGTTGCCAACAATGACCAGATCGTTGATGGCATCACCTACGGCGTTCGGGAAGCTAATGACGATGTTGTCACCGCAATCTACGCTGTTGCTCAGCAGATTATTGCAGAAATGCGGAATCAGGACAACAGGAACGGAAGCGGTGGAGGCTATGACTTTGACCGGGCCGTGTATGAGGCGAACCGCAGAAATGCAAGAGTTTACGGCTAAGAAGGAAGGAGATAAAACGGCGTGAAGATGATGCTTAAAATAAATGGCGTGGACTTCATGCCGTTTATCGCCAAACAGGGCGTAAAGTGGCAAAGAAATGACATTGATGCGCCCAATTCCGGGCGAACCATGGACGGTATGATGCAGCGTGGCAGAGTTGCTACTAAGATTCGCCTGGACATCACCTGCCGCCCTCTGACGGCAGAGGAAGCCCGCCTGGTGCTGAATACCATCCTCCCTGAGTATGTTTCTGTGGACTACTACGACCCCATGAGCGGAGAACGGTACGGCGTGACCATGTACTCCAACAACAACCCGGCATCGTTCCTGATCGAAAAGCCGGATGATGACTGGTGGAGCGGTATAACCTTCCCGTTGATCGAGAGGTGACGGCGGCTTATGCAAGAAACATCGGCACTCTATAAGAAAATCATTCAGGGTGAGCACTTGTTTGAAACCTCCGTAACCATCGGCGATTCCGGACGGCTGACGGACGAGCGAGGGGATGTTATCACCTTTGGAGGCGATTCTATTCTAGTAGACACCGGCGGCCCGGAATCTGGTTTCCGTGAGGACAGGCTGTTTGAAGTGAACACAAAGACACCGTTTTTCAAGGATTCCACCCCTTGTGTTGGGGCGGCGGTATCCGGGACAGCGAATATTAAAATGATTGCGCCGTTCAATATTCCCAAGAAAGCTAGAATTTGTATCTATTCCAGGGCTGTGAACAACACCGATAAATCGGAATGGGTGCAGCAAGGCGTTTACTTCATCGACACCAGAAAGCAAGTCCATGACGAGCGTGGATTTGATGTGCTGTCTCTGGAAGCCTTTGATGCAATGATGCTTTCAGAAGTTACATATCCTAGCGACAATCAGCACAATTACCCGCTTTTGGACAAGGAAATTGTTCAATTTATTGCGGGTAACATGAAAATCAACGCAGACGGTAGCGGCGTTCGTGTAGACCCCAGAACTTGGGAAATTATGACCGCTGGCTATAAGTTCCCACTCCCTGTTGGGTACTCCATGCGAGAAGTCCTGTGCATGATAGCCGCCGCTTACGCCGGGAACTTCATTATCTCCCCTACAGGAGATTTGCGGCTGGTAAGTATGTTTGATATGCCGCCCGAGACCCGGCATCTTATCACCGAGGACGGTTATAAAATCACATTCGGCGGCCTGTACATTCTGGTTTAGGAGGTGGTGCGTACATGGCAGAAAGTTTTAACCTGTTGCGGCGAGTAAAAAGCCTTGATACCGCCCCTGAAACAGACGGATACAGTGGTGTTCTGATTTTCGCAGGACAGAACGAAGAAGGAAACAACATTGAATACTTTGCCGGAGACCGTTCTGGCAAAGTGCTTGAAATCACAAACGAATGGGGTTCACAAGCCCAGGCCGATGCGATTTACCGAAAAATCAGAGGTTTCCGCTATCAGCCCTACAAAGCCGCAGGAACGACCATTGACCCCTCCGTTGAGATTGGCGATGCCGTCACCATTGCGGATACCTACGGAGGTGTATTCCTCCGTGCAACGGATTACCGGGATACCACAAGTGATTTGGAAGCCCCATCCAACGAAGAAATCGAGCATGAGTTCCAAATCCAGTCCCCCACGAACCGTCAATACGAACGTTTCACTCGATCTGTTAGGTCTAGCTTATCTATCACAGCAACAAAAATTGCCGCCGAAGTGGAAGCCAGAGAGGCAGCAGATAAAGCTATTCGGGCAACTCTAAGTGTTCAAGCGGATGCCATTGAAGCCAGAGTTACCAAAGAGGGCGGCAGCAGCAGCTCCTTCGGTTGGAAGTTGCTCAACAACAGCTGGACGGTAAGCGGGAACGGGAAAGAAATCTTTACCGTTAACCGTAACGGCGCAAAGGTTGAGGGCGAAATCCGGGCTACATCCGGTAAAATCGGTGGGTTTGACATCCAGAAAGATTATCTGTCCTACAACGACCAAACCTGGGGTGGCACAAATACCCGGGGTTGTTACATCGGTTCAAGTGGAATTCAGCTTGGCAAAAACTTCAAGGTGGATATGAACGGCAAACTGACAGCTTCCTCCGCAACGCTTGGTTCTATCAATGTTGGACACGGGCAAGCATACGGAACATACTACGGTGATCTCTCTGACTGTGGAGGAAGCGTATCTGATCTTTCTGGAAGCATTTATGACATGAGCGGTTCTGTCAGCGGTTTGTCTGGTTCATTGTCCACTGGAATCAACGTTGGCGAGAAGTCCATTGAAACATTTGTTGTCGATGCTATAGAGGCAAGATACTCAGATGCGCTTGTTGGAACGTTTGCCGATTTAACAGTCGCCGGGAACACACTCACATTCAAAAAGCTAACGTTAGTAACTAGTGTAAATTTTGCGTCACAAACTTGTGGAACAACAACAAGAGGATTTTGGGTAACGGAGGAATGATAGCAATGTTCAAAGGAATTATTAGTACGCTAGACACAATTGAAGTCCATGGAAAAGATAACCTGGACAAACTTCTTGGCTGCATTCTTCTGTTGGAGAGTATGCAGCAAAAACTTGAAAACGACTTGAAATCAAATTCTGAGAAAAAGGAAGAACCGGAAGGAGCTGACGCAAAGGATGGCTGATAAATCCATAGAGCAGTTAAACGCTGCTGAAAAGGTGTATCTGAACGACCTGTTTGTGTTGCAGCAGTCCGGCACGGCGAAGAAACTGACCGGGCAAGTTCTGAAAAACTGGCTGTTAGAGCTGGCCCAGGGTCACGGCGGTATTACCAGTATTACTTTGCAAAGCACCTCCGGGCTGAATAAGACCTACCGTATTACCCTTGCGGATGACACCTATTTTGATATGACAGTTTCTGACGGAAAGGGCATCACCAGCGTTGCCAAGACTGGCACGTCTGGGTTGGTAGACACCTACACCATGAAATTCAATGCCGGTTCTGACTTCGTTTTTACGGTGAAGAACGGCGAAAAGGGTGACAAAGGCGACGCTGACCGGCTTTATTTCAAGTTCGCAAGCCAGAAGCCCACGGACAGCTCTCACAGCATGGGTGACATACCTGACGAATGGCTGGGATTCTATGCCGGGACTACGCCGCCTTCTGGCTGGCAGGACTACACCTGGGTACACATTAAGGGAGACAAGGGCGATAAGGGTGATGCCGCAAAACTGACAAGTCACAGCACCACTTATATGGTATCCGATTCCGGTACCATCGTGCCCTCCGGTTCCTGGGTGACCGATGTGCCGAATGTGCCGCAGGGCAAGTACCTGTGGACACGCACTATCCTTACATTTAACACCGGCAACCCGGTGACGAGCTACTCCGTTTCTCGGTTTGGACTTGACGGTACCGGCGCAGTGAACTCCGTGAACAGCAAGGACCCAGACTCCACCGGCAACGTTAGTATTCAGGCTGAGGACATCGCTACCGGCGATGGGCAGAGTGTCCAGGCGGTGTTGGACAAGACTGTAAAAACCGTGAACGGTCAGGAGCCGGATGGCACCGGGGCTGTAACGGTTCAAGCCAAAGGCATCAATACCCAATCCGGCAAAACGGTAGAGCAGGAGTTGTCCGAGAAACAGGCGAAAGTCAAGGTTTCCGGACTTCTGAAAGGCGATGGTTCCGGCGGCGTGTCGGCGGCGATAGCTGGCACGGACTATCAAAGTCCTGTGAAGTCTGCGACGGTGGCACTGTCCGTAAATGCCTGGAGTGGGAATTCGCAGACTATAAACGTACCCAATGTGACTGTCAATAGCCTTGTGACCGTTGCGCCTGCTCCGACTGCGCAAAATCGAACCGCATACCTGGAAGCGGGTGTATATTGCAGTACCCAGGGAGCTGGTACGTTGACATTCGTATGTGAGGATGTACCCAGTGTCAATCTGAATGTCAATATTCAGATCATCAACCTGTAGGAGGTGTGCGAATTATGATATTCAATGTAACAGGCGGGGGCGGCGGCGGGCTAAACCTGAAAGTTGTAGGCGGCACCACACAGCCCACGAACCCACGGGAGAACACCATATGGATAAACACTACCACAGCCATTACCGGCTACGCACTCAGCCCGACACAGCCTGAGACCGGCACAGAGGGCCTGGTTTGGCTCAAAACGGCTGATACCGGCGTGGAAATCAACGTGGGGCGGAAGAATGCGGTGCTGCTGCATTTGGCAATGTCCCAAGTGTACAGCAGTGGAAGTTGGAAAGCCGTTGAGGGCTACGTGTACAAGATCAGTGCATGGGTACAGTTTGGATTCCTTGCACTATACAAAGAGGGTGTTTTCTCCACTGACCACACTGAAAAAGTAGTACAAGGCTCAATCACGTATGCAGACACGTATTATACCGCCGTTACAAAAGGGGGTTCTGCTGGAGAAGCTTACGTTGTGTTTGGACCGCTATCTCTTGATGGATATAATGCCGTTACCATGCGGGCGAAATTTATAGCCCCAAGTACTAATACTAGATTTGCTATTATGGTAGCAAAAGTTGCCACGGCAACCAGGAATAATGTGGAGTTGAAAACCGAAGTAAATATCACAGATAAGGCAGAAAATACCATATCTCTGGATATTAGCACATTGGGAAGCGGTATGTGGTATGTCTACGCCGGCATCAATACCGGTGGAGGCAGCTGGCAGGATAAGCGTACCGTAAATGTAATGGAGGTGGGTTTGGCATGACAATCTACATTGACACCGACTACAAATGTCACACCGCACCAGGCCCCGGCCTGACCGCCGTTGAGACCAACGCATTTGATGGAAAGTGCGACGCCTACATTGAGGGCTACCGTTTTGTCCCTGACGGCTCTACCTGGACACGTTCTGACGGTGCTGTTTTCCAGGGCGAAATGGTTTCCCCATGGAAGCCCTGGGACGAGCTGGATGCAGCGCAACGGGAGTATGAGAGGGAACAGTATGCAGCCGTGACCGCACAGAACGCCGAGTACGAAGCTGCTCTGTCCGAGATTGAAACTGCGTTGGGGGTGACGTGATGACCATTGAGGAACGGAAGCAGAGGATCCTTGCAAAGATTGCAGAAATGAAAGCAGAAGGCGCAGACATGCAAAATGCGCTGACCATTTTGGAGGTGAAGCCGGATGCAGAAGTGGAGTAATGGAGCCAAAAAGCGGCTGGTTGAGATCCATGCCGCCGAGGATGGAGAGCAGGATATGAGGACCATTGCGGCGAGTATTGCCAAGCTTCCGCCCGGCCAGCTGAAAAAAGTCCTGACAGAGGATATCATTGCCATTCTGGCGAAGTATGGGGTGGTCATCGGATGAGCTGGTTTAGAGTTGTGCCGGATAAATCCGGGGCCGTGACCATCGGGCGCTACAAGGAGCAGCTGGTCCGGGAGGTGGCCTTCCCGCTGCCTCCGCTGGGGGAGGGAGGCCACTACCAGGCCAAGCTCCAGCGGCCCCACGATGAGACCCCCTATCCGCTGGCCAGCCGGGTGGAGGGGCGGGAGCTGATCTGGCTGGTGAGTCTGGCGGATACCTCGGACCCCGGCGAGGGGCTGGTGGAAATCAGATGGGACGGGCCCAATGGAGAGACCTGGAAGAGCCCCCAGTATGCCGTAAGGATCGCCAAGGGCCTGGCGGACCCCAAAGAGGCCCCGGAGGCTTGGGCGGGATTTATGCAGCAAGTTAACCGGGACGCTGACCGGGCGGAAAGCGCTGCTGATAATGCCGCCAAGACGCTGCAAAAACTGGAAGACGGCATCGCCTCCGGGGATTTCCGGGGCGAAAAGGGCGAAAAAGGCGACGTTGGACCAACTGGCCCGGTTGGCCCTCAGGGCATCCAAGGCGAGCCCGGCCCGGTTGGCCCTCAGGGCATCCAAGGCGAGCCCGGCCCGGTTGGCCCCCAAGGTGTCCAAGGTGCGACTGGCCCAGCCGGACCCAAGGGCGACCCCGGCCCCCAAGGGCCGAAGGGTGAAACTGGCCCCGCCGGTGACACCACCGCCGCCGACGCTGCGGCAGAAGCAGCAAAGCAAGCCGCCCAGGAAGCCCAGAAAGCGGCGGAAGCGTCCGCCGGTTCGGCGGCGCAGGCGGCGGAATCTGTCGGCGGGCTGGCGGATGATCTGGAGGCCACCCAGAAAGATGTTGCCAAAATGAAACGTGCCATCCAATTCCAAGCAGAGCTCAACAAGGGGCAGACCTGGGATTTTGAGACGGACACCCAGGAGACCTACCAGAGGCAGGTGCCCAGCGGTGCCAAGGCCGGGGCGGTGATGGAGTGGGGCGGGAAGACCAGGCGGGGAAAGAATGTGTTGCTGCTTGTGCTGTCCGGTAGCGAACAAAACGTTTTCGCTACCGTATCTGGTGCGACCATCTCTGTAAAAAACACTTCGACCAAGAACTGCTATCCGCAAACAGAGTGGTTTGAGTTGCCAGCTGGAACGTATTGCGCAGTCCAGAGCGACAAAAACATTGAGACGTACTTGCAACTTGCATCGGGAGACTATTCCCACGTATTAAAAGGGCTAGGGTATATAGTCTTTACTCTGGATGCAGCGACACCAGTTCGCTATATGCTTTCGGTTGGTGCTGGAATTAATATCAGCATGGCCATTCAAACTGTGCGTGGCTCTACCCCAGACTATGATTTTGAGCCCTACACACCGGAGCTGCTGAGTGCGCTGGTGGATGAGGTGCGGGTTGCCAACGCCGCCGGGGACAGCACCGCAACCCTCCCCATCCCCTCTGCTGTCCAAGCCCTCCCCGGCTACGGCTGGAGCTCCGGAAGCGTGGCCAACACGGTGGAGCGGACCGACAACGGCTGGCAGTATGTCCAGCGGGTGGGGAGTGTGGATTTGGGGACGCTAAGATGGTCCCCCCAAAAAATAAGCATCGATGCATATCGCTATCAAATTACGTTACCGCTGATGCTGAGCAACACCAAAAACATTGTTACGGCTGCATACTCTTATGTCGGGGGTGGCACGTGGACGGGCAAAATAGGCATCGGTACCTACTATAGCATTATCCAGATTTTCGATTCCGCCTACTCCGACGGCACAGCCGAATCTCTGGCCGCCTTTAAGGCCCACGTCACCGGAGTCCCCCTCTACTACGAGTTGGCCACCCCCATCACCACCGACATCACCGCCCTAATGGGTGACGCTCTGGCCCCCTTTGCGGTGGAGGCAGGCGGCTCTATCACCATGCACCACCCCAAGGCGGATGAGGGCTTTGCTATCGACGTGCCCGCAAAAATCCAGTATATCACCAAGTTAAGCGAGGTGAGCGCCAATGGATAACACCAAAACCGCCCTCCTTGGCCTGGTTGGGGCCACGGAGGAGGAGACCCAGCCCAGCCCCACAACCACCGGGGAACGGCTGGACAACCTGGAAACCACCACGGATGATATCATCCTGATGATGGCGGACTTGATTGGAGGTGAGACGAAATGAAAACCCTGAACGCTTTGAAGCTGCGAATCATGGTGCGTGCCTTTGAAGTGCGCATCAAGCACGGAGAAAACTTCGCGGAAATTGCCGAGGACTACCCCCGGCTTACCGTGGACGACCTGGAGGCAATCCGGGCGGCCCTGAATCTGGAATGAGGTGAGAATCGATGACAACACGACAAATCCAGGACTCCCTGGACCTGCTGGGCTACGGCCCGATCTCCAACGATGGCGCTCTGGGCCCTGCCACCCGGGAGGCCACGAAGAAATTCCAGCGGCAGGAAGGGCTGACGGATGACGGAATCCCTGGGCCACTGACCGAGGCCAAGCTGTTGGAAGCTGTGGCCGCCTGGCGGGTGTATAAGCCCCAGGAGACCGCCAGTAAGCCCCCCGGCAAGACCGGCACGTTTTGGGACGAGATCGAGTTTTTCACCCGGGAGGAATTCCGGTGCAAGTGCGGCGGGAGATACTGCAACGGCTTCCCGACGGAAATGTCCGAGGACACGGTACGCTGTGCCGATGAGATTCGGCGGCGGGCCGGTGTGCCCCTGCGGGTGAACTCCGGACTGCGCTGTGACCGCTGGAACGCTGTTCAAGGCGGTGTGAAAAACTCCAACCACCGCACGGGCCACGCTGTGGACCTGAGCGGCAACATCTCCCCGGCGAAACTTTATGCCATTGCCCAGGAGGTCCATGCAAAAAAAATCCCTGGACGGGGTGGCCTGGGGCTCTACAGCTGGGGAATCCATGAGGATGATGGAGTATACAGCCGGTGGAACGGCTGAGAAACAGGAGGACAATCATTTGAGCGAATGGATTAAAACCGCTATCACCATTCTGCTGGCGTTCGTGGGTTCGGCGGGCTTCTGGGGATTCTTGGAGGCCCGCCGGAAGAAAAACGACGCGAACACCCGGCTGCTGGTGGGAATGGCCCACGACCGTATTGTGTTTTTGGGAATGAAATACGTAGAGCGTGGATACATCACCAAAGATGAATATGAAAACCTCAATGACTACTTATACGAGCCATACGCCGCTGCTGGTGGAAATGGCTCTGCAAAAAGAGTCATGGAGGAAGTGCGTAAAATACCGTTGCATAATTAAGGAGGAAAACAAAAATGCTGATGGAAAACAAGGTTTATGATGTTCTGAAGTTCCTGGCCCTGGTGGTCTTGCCCGCCCTGGCTACGTTTTACGCTGCCATTGCGGCGGTGTGGGGACTTCCCTACACGGAGCAGGTGGTTGGTACCATCACGGCAGTGGATACCCTGCTGGGTACTCTGCTGAAAATTTCCAGCGACAACTACAAAAAGCAGGAGGACTAAGTGATAAGTGGATAAGGTCCCGTGGAACCGGGTGATATTGGATGAATTTTGTTCCCTGGCGCTACTCACGCCGCTGGAGGAAAACATAATCCGCACCCGGGCCGCCGGATGGAGCCAAACAAAACAGTGCCACAAGTTTTGCGTGTCCCAAGCCACTATTACAAGGATAGTCAGAAAGTTGAAAAAGGAATATGAATTTTGCAGAAAGTACAGTGATAAACTCCCTGAAAATCTAAAATTCTGATATCGCTTGACGATTTCATGACGATTATATGGCGAAACCCCGGCGAATGGATGATGATTCCATCGCCGGGGTTTTTGCTATGCTATATCCAGAAGGTGGCCACCTCCTAATATTTTAAAGGAGGACTTCTAATATGGTTGAAGTCGAAAAGGAATATGCCTCCAAAGGTGTCGCTGGTGCCGGTCTTGGTACTGGTATTGCCGGCCTGTCTCTGGGTGTGCTGAACTCCCTTGGTGGTCTTGGCGCACTGGCTATGGGCAATCGAAACCAGGCTGCCGTCCCCGTGGTTCCTGCCGCTCCCTATGGCGGTTTTGGCTGGAATGGATGGAATGGCTACGGTGGCTGTTGCAGTGACAATATGCCCGTCACTCGGTACGACATGGACAAAGAGCGTGAAATCGCCGCCAAGGATGCGGAAATCGCTCTGCTGAAAGCCAATACCTACAATGACCAGAAGAATCTTCAGGTGTACGCCTACATTGACGCTCAGCTGAAGGAAATTCGCAAGACATTGTGCGACCAGGCTGTGCACAATCAGCGGACCGAGGACAGCTTCACCCTGGCCCGTCAGGATATTGCGGCTGTTAAGTCCGACCTGACAAGGGAAATCCAGATCGAGGCGGAGCGGCGTTGCTGCGGTGACAATTCCATCGTGACCTACGCAAACGCAACCTTCTATCCCAAGATGGTTGCTGACGTGACCACTGGAACCACCACCACGGCTCAGTCCCTCTACAACCCTCTGCCCAAGTGTGGCGGTGGGTGCTGCAACGGCAACTGATTCCCAACCAAAGGGGCGGCAACCGCCGCCCCACATTTTCAAGGAGGTAATTTTTATGGTTTCTATGGATACTGTCCAGTCTGGAATTGCAAAATTCATTGACCGAGATATTGCCCCAAGCCTAAACGGCTGGGACAGAGTCCTGATTGCCGGAGCCGGTGGCCTTTTGACGGCCAACATCCCGAATATTATCGCCCAGTATGCGGAGCACCCCATGTTTAAGGCTCTGGGCGTTTACGATAAAGGGCGCAACGCAGTCGATGTAGACGCTCTGTACAACGCCGCCAAGCCGTACATCAGCGACCCTATCCCTGTGGAAATCCCGATGCTGAAAATCACGATCAAAATAGGGAAGAAAGAGCTGGATACGCTGTATGCGTACATCAAGGAAGGAGCGTAAGGCTATATGAAGGAAATAAAACTCCTTATGGAGCACATAGAGGATGAGCTGCGCGACGCTCACACCTATGCGGAGCTGGCTTTAGAATATCGCACAACAGACTCAGAGACGGCGGAACTTTTCTACAAGCTATCCGGTGAGGAAATGAATCACATGAACGCCCTGCATAAGAACGTGGTCCGTCTGATCGATGCCCACCGCCGGGAGAAGGGTGAACCGCCTTCGGACATGATGGCAGTGTATGAATACCTGCACAAGCGTGCGATCGAGAAAGCGGAGAAGGTCGGCGTCCTGCAAGGGATGTACAAAAAGTAATTTTGGCAGGGGACAATCGCCCCTGCCATTTTTGTTTATTTATCATTGTTACAATTTGGACAAATCTCCGGGCAATCTGTATTATCGCTCCCAGGGAGCTTGCTACTACCGCAAAGCCTACACTTATCGTAGTAAGAGTAGACTTCAACTGGAATGCAAAAGTCATCATCAGACAAACTTTCAAGCCATACCTTTGTACTCGGTTCAATATTTTTGTTTACAACGGCCATATTCACCAATTCCTTTCCGTGCGCAATATTGATTCCTGCAAAATAATAATATCATCGTACGTTGCAATAGTCAAGAGAATATGCCCTGCCAATTACGGCAAAGCGTGTCTTTTGGTTTGGATGAATACCATCCCTATTACGGAAATGGTGTTCGTATTATACTCCAATGGTGGACTTATCAGCCCCATATCCGAACACTTAAATCCTCCGGGAATTGGCACTTTATAGGTTTTTGACGGTATTTGCGTGAGATTATAGGCGGTTGTGAATTTCATAAATCCTGGTTCGTCATCGTAGACTGTGACGGAATTTACGAACATATCTATGAGCATATGCTTTTGAGTCTCGAAGGGAATTGCGTTGGAACGGACGCTTTCCAGGTAGTAGCGGACCATTTCTTTGGTCAGAGGAACAACATTGTGCTGTTCTTCTGTGAGTTGGGCGGAGAGGCCCTTTTTCTGATTCTCTAGTTCCGCTATGCGGGAAACCAGGGAATCCGGGGCGATAGAGGCGGATTCGATGGCCTTCGTCAGGTTGCGGACCTTGCTGTCAATGTCCCTGATTTGCTGCTTGATTGCCGGGATATTGGTGTTCTGCTGGATCTCCTCTTCGGATTGCTTGGCGGCTACGGTGGAAACGTATTCGATGATGTCATCCGTCAGGACCGCCTGTGCATCCTGAGCTACGACATCTTCAATCCAGTCCTTCGGGGCTGGTTTTTTATCGCAGCTATTTTTCCGCTTTCTGTTCGAGCAAGAGTAGTAGTTATATGTCTTCCCGCCCTTGCTCCTGCCGCACTCTCCGACCATTGGAGCGCCACAGTGGCCGCAGAAAATCTTTCCTGCTAAAAGATACGGCACCTTGGCTTTTCCTCTGGCTGGGGCCTCCTCGTTGACTTTCAGGCGGCTTTGGACCTTACGCCACACATCATCGGAGACGATACGGGGGACGGCGTTCTCCTGACGGATGTCAGTATATTTATACACGCCGATATACTTTTCATTCCGGAATATGTTTTTGAAACTGGACTTATTGAACTTGGCCCCCTTGGATGTGCGATAACCACGGAGGTTGAAGTCATCACAGATGGCAGCTACGGTTTCTCCGCCAGCATAGCGGGTGAATGCCTCTTCCACCAGCGGGGCGGTCAGTGGGTCTAGGGTCCACTTCTTGCGTTCAATTTTGTAGCCAAGCGGGACGGAGCCACCCAGGGCTTGCCCCTTCAAAGCGCTCTCCCGGTTACCACGGCGGATTTTTTGCTTTAGGTCCTCGGAGTAGTATTCATTGATTCCCTCCAACACAGACTCCAAGAGCCGCCCTTCCGGGGAGTTGGAAATGTTCTCCGTGGCAGACTCCACCATGCAGCCATTTTTCATCAAAACAGCCCTGGCGGCGGCGCTGTCCTGACGGTTCCGGGCAAATCGGTCCAGCTTCCACACGAGCACGGTATTCCAGGCGGCCCGCTTGCTGTCGGCCAGCATCTGCTGAAATGCTACACGTTTTGCCATGCTAGTGTGGGCAGAGACAGCCCGGTCTACATACACGGCGGCAATTCGGTACTCTTGCCGGATGCAGTATGATATCAGTTCCCGGAGCTGCCCTTCGATAGACTGCTCCGATTGCCGGTCGGAAGAGAAACGCATATACAGGCAGCACACGGCCACGCAGTCCGTGGACAGCACAGAAGAATTCTCCGAAAACTGTTGTCTTTCCGCCGGTGTCAGAGCCGACAGGTCAATGGGCATTGTTTGCATCACGTTTCCTCCTTTTTTCGTTTCGCTTTACAGACGATATACAGGAACGTTCCGGCAATAGCAAAGACAGCGACATATACAATGGGAGCTGCTGTGGTGCCCCTGAACAGGCCCAGATTTGGGTTTCTCAGGTCCAGGAACACATATACCATCAGGAACAAACCAAACAGAACAGAAAGCCCAGATGTTACATATGCAATTTCCTTCCAGTTACTACGGACGGTAGAAATCTCATTTTCCATTATGTGGCTTCTGTCTTCCAGCCTGGATATGGCTTTGTCTTTTTCCGCAAGCATTTCCTGTTTGTGAGCAATTTCAGTTTTTAGCTGGTTTATTTCTGTGCTCTGGTCTTGCTTCGGAGGCGAAAGCTCCATCAGCTCGTCAAGAGACAGCCCCAGGTCAATGGCCATGGCTGTAACATCATAGATGCTTGGACCGGATAGATGCCCTGAGAAAAATTTTTTGACGGTAGATTCGCTCAGGCCGGTGCTGTCAATGATTTGCTGGTTTGTTTTATGCTGGTCTTCCTTGGCCTTTTTCATTTTTGCTGGCAAATTGTCGCAAATTGTCGATATTTGTTGTATTATCATAATTTTTTCCATGGCTTTTATTGTGAAGTCCTTATATTTCCGAGATAAAACGTGATATTACTCTCATAGTTCTTATATAACTAAATTACACCTTTACGGATACGCAATGGCTGAGTACCATAAAGGTGCCAAACGGAAAGGGACACGCACCACTCCGGCGGCAAGCCCGGCCTTTCAGTGGCACTGGGGGCCGGGCAATTTCAGCCAAACAGAGATATTTCTCGATGACGTCCCATTTATCGTACAGGTGATATGCTATACATAATTCATGAATCGAACAAACAATCGATAATAGACTGATGCAAAGGAGTGGCTAACATGGCAGAGGACGAAAAGGATTTTATCAGCATCTACCGGTCATTGACAGACGAAAACAAGCGGAGGATACTGCGCTTCTTTTCTGCCCTGCCGTCCAAACGGCCACTACTTGATAAAACCGAAGATTGTGGTATAATAAGTGATGAATCAAACGAAAAAGCAACTGCGGAGGTGTAAAATATGAGTAAATCTGTAACTTCTATGGAGGAAATCATTGCGGGTATCGAGGAGGGGGTCAGGTCTGCGAATTTACCCATTCGTGATACTGACGAAGAACAGCCTTTACAGAGAGAACGGAAATCTTCGCGACCAGAGCAAGGTCTGCTTCCGAGAGCGTGATTTCTTCATTCCAAGAATCTCCCATAGTCTTTACGATATCTTTCGTGATATCCTCGTTGTGCATGGACGCGTACATCATGAACCCATCATAATCTAATTTCATAGATATTCACCTTCTTTCTGCTTTTCTTTTAGGGAAAGGGCATAGGCGTACAATGCCCCTTTTTCCTCGGTAGATAGAGAACGGTACATCCGAAGAATATTCTCCTCCCCGATGTCATTAGGCATCGGGGATTTTTCCGTTTCCTGGTCTTCCTCGGAGAAGTAGGAGACGGGAACTCCAAAGTAGTTGGCAATTTTCAAAAGAGTAGTGGATCGCGGCTCACTATTCTCATTTTTCCACTTTGTCACTGTGCCACTCGCAATTCCGATATCGCTTGCAGCTGCGTTTGGGGATTTTCCAGCATTTAGGCAAAGTTGCACATATTTTTCCCAGAACATAGGTGTAAAACCCTCCCAAAATTGTTCACTGTACCAAAAGTGAGAAAAGTGCAATTTTCGTGTTGACAAGTGAGAATGGTGAGATTATAATAATGCCATGAACACCGGTTCACGAAAAAAGGGTACAAAAATCCACGGGGTAGGAACTCCGAATTTCGGAAATTCAAACTCCGGCGAGTAGCGAATGGTCTATTTGTTCAGCAAAACTAATATATCATACGCCACTGTGGATTGCAACTATTTTTCTGAATTTTGTTCAAATTCACCAAGAAAGGAAGGAGTGTTTTGAAAGTTGGAAGAAGTAGCAACGCTGCCCAGGACTCCCATGGAACGGGTACAGAAGGCAACATTCATCCGGATGACCGTAGAAGTGAACAAGCTCACCTATCAATGGCTGATTCAGGAACTCAAAAACGAGGGGTTCCCCATCGCCAAGCAGACGGTCAGCAGCGTCCTGGCGGGGATGCTGGTCAGCCCGAAGGGGGACGAGTTCCTGATGCGGGCGGAGAGGATCTGCAAAAAATACAAGCAGAGCTTCAACAGCAATCCGCAATCCGGGACCTAGGAAAACTCGCCCTGGCTTTCGCCCTGGCGAACAGAGAAAGATATGTAGACTGGCACGTAGCGACATACGGTTTCAGGCCAGCGGGATTTTGAAAGGAGCTTTTATATGGCAAAATACAAAGTTGGAGATAAGGTGCGGATCGTGAGCGAGCGGCCTGATTCCAGAAGTTATGTTGACGAAATGGTACGATTTCTCGGAAAAGAAATCACGATCAGTATGGTGAAAGAGTTTTGCGGCATCCCCTACTACTACAGTGAGGATGCAAAGCCGGAGAACCCGATTCAGCAGTGGTACTGCAAGAGGCTCGGCGTTCCTGGTTACTTTTTCATGGATGAATGGATTTCCGGCCTTGCCGAGCAGAAGAAGCCAGCCGATGAAAACCTCTCCGTTACCATCCGCTTCTGTGGTCGCATGACTGTAGCGGAGCTTTACAAGAATGGCAGAGTGGTCAAAGTCGAGAACGCCCGGTGCAATCCCAAGGATACCTACAGCCGGAGTGAGGGTGCAAGGGTCGCCGTTGAGCGGCTTTTTGAGAAGAAGCGCAAGGAGAACAAGACCAAAGAGAGCAAGCCGAAGATCGGGGACAAGTTCGTAATTGTAGGGAAATCTCGCTACCACGGGTTTAGCATCGGCGAAACCGTCAGACTTATTCGTATTTGCGAGCAAGGTAAACGTTACGAAAATTGCCGTGGCCTGGGTCAGTGGGTTTGTGATTCCGACGTTAAGCCCTATAAGGAGAAAGCCAAATGAGCCGCCGTAAGGTCACCACGGACGAGATGGTAGAGGCTGAAATCGCCCGTCTGCAAGCATCTTCGGATGTGAAGCTTGCCAAGAAGGAACAGAACCTGATCTACCGCAGGAGGCAGTATATGTGGAGCCTTCAAAACCTGGAAAAGCGTGGGAAGCAGCTCCGTGAAGAGGGCTGGACCATGGAAACACTGCCGTTGAAATTCGATACGGAGGAATCAATATGAGTGCAAAAGACGCTACTCCCCAGGAGATTCAGGCCATGAAAGACCGGCTTGGGCAGAAATGGTCCGACCGCTGGAATGAGGCCCACATGGACGATGCCGTGAAGATGGCTTGTCGGGCCAACCGAGCCCCTTTTGTGGAGCGGAATCAGAGCCCCAGCCTGGAAAGCGTCATCGTGGCAACGGGCATGATGGCAACAGCCGGGGCGGCGGCGCTCCTGGGTAACACAGGAGCCGTGCCCATGGGATATGCCATGGCTGTGACCGGCGTGGCTGTGATGTGTGCTGTGACCCAGGTCGTGCGGGAGGTGCGGGAATGAATATTCCGGACATTGTTCGTCAGGCAGAGGCCCATGCGGCCAGTCAGGATGCCTATGATTCCCGGCTTCCGGTGTGCGCCTGCTGCGGCTGGCCCATCCGTGGCCCAAGGCTGGTGCATATCCCGGAGCACGAGGAGGACTACTGTCTGGACTGCATCGAGGCCATGACGGAATTCAACGAGGCTGCGGAGGTGGAGTGATGCTGAGAAAAATTCCCACCTCCAATATGAGCAAGGAGGAGTGGACGAAGCTCCGCTCCACCACCATTGGCGGCTCTGATGCTGCCTCCATCATTGGGCTGAACCCTCACAAGTCCGCATACGCCCTGTGGGCTGAGAAAACCGGGAAGGTCATCCCGGAGGATATTTCCCAGAAAGAGGCTGTACGGCTTGGCACAGACCTGGAGGATTATGTGGCGCACCGGTTTATGGAGTCCACCGGGAAAAAGGTCCGGCGAGAGAACTATACCGTATTCCGGGACGATATGCCCTACGCCCACGCCAATTACGACCGGCTGGTCATCGGTGAGCGGGCGGGATTAGAGATCAAGACCACCAATGCCTTGAATTTGAAGAAATTCAAGAACGGTGAGTTCCCGGCGAACTACTACTGCCAGTGCTGCCACTACCTCCTAATATCCGGCCTGGACCGCTGGTATCTGGCTGTCCTGGTTCTGGGTGTTGATTTCAAGGTGTTCACCATTGAGCGGGACGAAGCTGAGTTAGCCGCCCTGAAAATGGCGGAGGAGAACTTCTGGTACCAGGTTCAGAACGACCTTGCCCCGGAGATTGACGGCATGGATTCCACCATAGATGCCCTGAATGAAACCTTCCCGATAAGCGACCCGAAAGCGGATGCTGTAGACCTGACCAGCTGTGCCGTGGACCTTGCGCTTCTGGACGAATGCACCCAGCAGATCAAAGCCCTGGAGGAAAAGAAAAAGGCAGCACAAGCAAGGGTCATGGAGACCTTGGGAGCCGCCGAAAAGGGGTTTTACGGCGGGTATTCCGTCAGCTGGAAGAGCCAGAAGCGGTCCACTTTTGACAGGAAGAAGTGGGAGAAAGAACACGGGGAAATCCCGGAAGAATACTTCAAAGTTTCTGATAGCAGAACTTTTCGATTCAAAAAGGAGGAGTTTTGATGCCTCCGCTTGCGGATTTGACAGGAAGAATATTCGGGAGGCTTGTTGTTGTCGAACGGTCTGGTACAGTAAACAAGCACACTATGTGGCTTTGCAGGTGTGACTGCGGTTCGGAAATCATTGCAGATGCCTACAATCTGAGGGCAGGTCACACAGAAAGTTGCGGATGCTTGCAAAGAGAGCGCACAGGAAACGCAAACCGCACTCACGGTATGACAGATTCCAGGCTATATACTATTTGGCAATCCATGAAGAATAGGTGCTACCGAAAATCGTACCACGCATTTCATCACTACGGAGGCCGTGGGATAAGGATTTGCGAAGAATGGCTGTGCAGTTTTGAAAGTTTTTATGATTGGGCAATTTCTCACGGATACAACGACACTCTGTCGATAGATAGAATTGATGTAAACGGGAACTACTGCCCAGCAAATTGCCGATGGGCAACAATGAAAGAGCAAAACATGAACAAAAGAGCCAAAAATGGCTACAAGATTCAGGAGTGATAAATATGGCGAGTATGATTCAGAACCAGGTAAAAAAGCAGACTCCCGCTACCGCCGCTCAGCAGTCCATCGGGGCAATGCTCAACACATTCCTTGACCGGGACGGTATGCGGAAACGCTTTGACGAGCTTCTTGGAAAGCGTTCTCCCCAGTTCGTTTCCTCCATCGTTTCGATGGTGAACGCAGACAAGAATATGCAACAGGCCTTTATGGAAAGCCCTATGACCGTTATCCAGTCTGCGTTGAAGGCTGCCACTTTCGATCTGCCGATTGATCAGAACTTGGGTTACGCCTACATCGTCCCGTTCAAGAACTACAAGAAAGACACTGGGACAAAGAAAATGGAGGCCACATTCATCCTTGGCTGGAAAGGTATGCACCAACTGGCCCTTCGCACAGGAGCATACAAGACCATCAACGTGGTTGACATCCGGGAAAGCGAACTGAAAAGCTACAACCGGCTGACCGAGGAAGTCGTTGTCAACTTTATCGAAGATGAGGTTGAGCGGGAAAAACGGCCGATTATCGGTTACGTTGGCTACTACCGCCTTGTAAACGGAGCCGAAAAGACGATTTACATGAGCAAAGCCGCAATTGAAGCCCATGAGCGGAAGTTCCGCAAGGGCGAGTACCAAGGGAAGGGCTGGCGTGACGATTGGGATGCCATGGCAAGAAAAACCGTTTACCGTCAGCTTATCGGCAAGTGGGGCGTTATGTCCATTGACTACCAAACCCGTGACGAAGGCAAGCAGCTTGCAGATGTGATTGCCGATGATGCGAGCGCAGAAAACGGCTTGGCTGGTGTTATCGACACAGACCTTGTCACAGACCCCACCACCGGCGAGGTCATCCCCCAGGAGGTAGCGGAGAATGCTTAACACCGTTTCTTTGCAGGGGCGGATGGTGCGTGACCCTGAGCTGCGGAGAACAAATTCCGGCAAGGCCGTCACAAGTTTCACCCTGGCCTGTGACCGGGACTTTAAGAACTCCCAGACGGGTGAGAAGGAAGTGGATTTTCTGGACTGCGTTGCCTGGAACTCCACGGCGGAGCTTGTGGCGAAGTATTTCCGCAAGGGGCAGATGGCTGTGGCAACGGGGCGGCTGCAAATCCGGCAGTATACCGACAAGAACGGCCAGAAGCGCCGTCAGGCGGAGATTCTTGTGAGCAGTGTCTATTTCTGCGGGGGCAAGGAAAACGGCTCTGCGGGCTGCTCTGAGTCTGACAGCGGGTATGCTGCGCCAGCATACCAAACAAATGCACCGAGCGGTGACTTCGCAGAGCTGGAAGACGATGACGCACAATTGCCGTTCTAAGCCGGAAAAATCAATCTTTACCATAAAAGATTGACAGTACAGTTTGCATTTCCCCTTGGCGGTGGGAGGTCAAACCGCCAACTCCAACGAAAGGAGAACCCTAATGACTGTTGAATTTACAATTCCCGGTGTTCCGCAGGGGAAGGAACGGCCCAGATTTACCAAAAACGGCGTTGCTTATACCCCCAGCAAGACCAAGGACTACGAAAAACTGGTAGCCTGGGCATACGAGTGCGAGGCCCACGGCAGAAAGTTTACCGGCCCAATCCGAGCGGATATAGCGGCGGTGTACGCCGTCCCTAAGTCGTGGAGCAAAAAGAAACAGGCGGAAGCTTGCGACAATCGGCTGCTGCCATTGGTAAAGCCCGATCTGGACAATGTGATAAAGGCGGTTCTGGATGCCTGTAACATGGTAGCCTATCGGGATGACGCAGCTGTGACAGATCTGACAATCTGCAAACGGTATGGGACACGTCCCTGCGTGGTGGTCCGGCTTACTGGGGAGGAACTGACCGATGGCTGAACGGAGAATGTTTTCCAAAACCATCGTTCTGTCTGATGATTTTCTGGATATGCCAATGAGCACCAGAATCCTGTATTTCACCTTCGGAATGGTTGCGGATGATGACGGTTTTGTGAACAATCCGAGGAGTATTATGCGGCAAATCAGCGCCACGAATGACGATTTGAAAATTCTTCTCGCAAAGAGGTACATCATCCTGTTTGAGAGCGGGGTAATCGTCATACGGCATTGGCGGCTGCATAACTACATCCAGAAGGACAGATATAAGCCAAGTAAGTGCCTTGCCGAAAAAGAGCTGATTTCCGTAGACGAAAATGGCTTGTATACAGAATGTATACAAGATGTATCCAAACTGGATACACAGGATAGGTTAGAGCTAGAGACAGAGCTAAGTAAGGATAAAAGATATATTGTCGAGCAAAACTCGACTTTGCCTCCCTCTTTGCCAGACGAAAAACTTCCTGAGAAGCCGGGTGCCCCATACCAAGAGGTAATCGATTGCCTGAACAGAAACGCTGGGACCCACTACAAGGCCACATCAAAGGCCACGCAGCGACTGATTCACGCACGGCTCCAAGAGGGCTTCACACTGGAAGACTTTAAAACCGTCATCCAGGACCGGTGCCTGAAATGGACCGGAGACCCAAAGATGGCGACCTACCTGAGACCGGAGACCTTGTTCGGGACCAAGTTTGAGGGCTATCTAAACACAGCAAGAAGGGAGGCTGAGGCAAGTGGACCGAATACAGGACCTTCTGAGCCACGCTATGGGGTCTACCTGTGAACGTGAAGCGCCGAAACCTGGAGAATTGGAAAAGTATAAGGCGGATTGCTTTAACCGCTCTGAGGGCCGCCTGGAGGCTGAGGATGGGTATAGCTGTGACAGGTGCCACAACAAGGGGACAGTCGCAAGAGCCTACCAGGACAGAAACGGCTTCTGGAGAATGGCATTTCGGGACTGCGAGTGCATGGAGACCCGGCGGACTATACAGCGCATGAAAGCCAGCGGCCTGAAAGACATCATCCGGGACTACACATTCGCTAAGTACCAGGCTATAGAGCCGTGGCAGAAGCAGATCAAAGAAGCGGCTGTTGCATATGCCAAAGAGCCGAAGGGATGGTTTTTTGTTGGCGGGCAGTCCGGAAGTGGGAAGACCCATATCTGCACGGCTATCTGTAGGGAGCTGCTTCTTGCCGAGCTTCCTGTGCAATATATGCTCTGGCGTGACGATGTGGTGAAAATCAAAGCCGCTGTTACGGAACTGGATGCCTATAAGACCATTGTTAGCCGCTACAAAGACGCAAAGGTCCTGTACATAGATGACCTATTCAAGACAGGGAAAAGCCAGGACGGTGTCACCCAGAGGCCCACAGGGGCGGACGTGAATGTAGCCTTTGAAATCATCAGCTACCGGTACAACAATCCGGACCTACTGACTGTCATTTCCAGTGAATGCACTGTGGACCAGCTACTTGAAATCGACGAGGCTGTGGCGGGGCGTATTGTAGAGCGAGCCAAGGCGTTCAGCCTGGGGCCGGACAGAAAGAAAAATTGGCGGCTCCGGGGAGAAACGGAGCTGTAGCAGAAAGGGAATGCGAAATGAGCAACGTTATAGAACAGCTTACGCCAAACCCAGTAAACCACGAGCATGGAGAAAATGGGTGCTGCAAAAGCCAAAGGGCATGGGAAATGGAAATGATGCACCAGGTATGGGCCGTCGGCCTCCACGATGCGGCCAATTGCTTCCAAGATGCGCTTGAAGCAAAGTGGAAGCTTGAATCTCAGCGAAAGGTGAAGCCGAAAACAAACAGTGACAGAATCAGGGCTATGACGGACGAGGTGCTGGCGAACAGTGAATTCGCACCGATTATCTGCGATATGGTTCCAGCGGAGTGGTGCTACATGGGGAGGAGCTGCTACGAATGCCGCCTTGCGTGGCTCCGCTCCACGGTGGAGGAAAGCGAGACATGAAAGTGCTTGTTGCCTGCGAGGAATCACAAACCGTGTGCAAGGCATTCCGGGCAAAAGGGCATGAAGCCTACTCCTGCGACATCCAGGAACCCAGCGGGGGCCACCCGGAGTGGCATATCCTGGGGGATGCCCTGAAAGCCGTCAAGGGGGGGCGAGTGACCACCATGGACGGACAGACCCATGATGTGGGGCGGTGGGATTTGCTGATTGCCCACCCACCATGTACCCACCTTGCGGCATCAGGAGAACGGTGGTTTGCCAACGGGCACAAACCGCTGTATCTGCGGTATCAAGCAGCGGCCTTTTTTCTGCAATTTCTTACGGCAAATGCCGACAGAATCGCCATTGAAAATCCGGTTGGAAAAATGTCAACGCTGTACCGCAAGCCAGACTGCATCGTTCAGCCGTGGCAGTTTGCGCTATCCGACGACGAAAATACACTGAAAACAACTTGCTTGTGGCTTTCCAATTTGCCAAAATTAAAGCCAGTACATACTTCTGTTCCGGAAATTAAATGGCATGATTGCGTTGGCCGGGATGGAAAAAACAGACGGCAGACACAGTGGTATTACAATACCAGGCGCAAAGGCAAAAATGGTCGTGCATCGGCAGCGTCAAAAACCTTTCCCGGTATCGCCGCTGCAATGGCCGACCAGTGGGGATAATCATTTTCGTAACCTCACGAAAATGATATAAGCCCTGGACAACCCGGGCGGAAAGGAAATGATATGAAAACATACACAGAGGCGCAGTTGAACGAGATCTTGCGCAACCACAAGCATTGGGCACTGCGGGATTGCGATGGATGGGAGAGTATGTGGGCCGACCTGTCCGGGGCCGACCTGTCCGGGGCCGACCTGTACAGTGCCAACCTGTCCGGGGCCAACCTGTCCGGGGCCGACCTGTCCGGGGCCGACCTGTCCGGGGCCTACCTGTACAGTGCCAACCTGTCCGGGGCCGACCTGTACAGTGCCAACCTGTCCGGGGCCTACCTGTACAGTGCCGACCTGTCCGGGGCCAACCTGTCCGGGGCCAACCTGTACAGTGCCGACCTGTCCGGGGCCAACCTGTCCGGGGCCTACCTGTACAGTGCCAACCTGTCCGGGGCCGACCTGTCCGGGGCCGACCTGTACAGTGCCAACCTGTCCGGGGCCTACCTGTACAG
>ERZ1035001.142-NODE-142-length-47072-cov-38.681073_pt1 | contig 47072 bp, 63 predicted proteins | sample MGYA00520685_ERZ1035001 | MGnify/ENA primary metagenome ERZ1035001 (study PRJEB33766, sample SAMN09781749) | gut metagenome | biome: gut microbiome | host: Homo sapiens | place: Madagascar | study: EMG produced TPA metagenomics assembly of the PRJNA485056 data... | reverse complement strand
CCACCATTCGTACTTTCACACGAACTATTTTCTATTCTCACTGGATTTGTGAGGATCGGGAGCTGTTCGGCGTAGTTATATTGGATTTCTATGTAGTCATTGCATATGAAAACCGCCCTGACGAGAGACGTGAGGAGTATATTTTTATACTTCTCCGTCTCTTTTGCTTTTTGACCGATTTTTTCGAAGAAATAGCAAATCTTTTCTTCCGTCAAGGAGCCGCTTTCCTGGAGCAGTTTTGCTTTTGCCAGCTCATCCTTCAATGCGGCTAGAATGCGTTCATTTTCGCTTAGAGAAACGGACACGGCATCGGATATAATTCCACTCTCAATAGCCCTCACGCAGTTCTGTACCTTTTTAGAGACGTCTGATATACGGTTTTCAAGTGCCTGCACTTCCAGTGACGCACTGGTGTTGCCTTGCAGCTTAACTGCCTGACGAGCGATCGCCTGCACAGCTGCCTTATTTGAGATGATTTCATTGGTTTTGCTATATATCAAGTCTTCGAGTACATCTGCACGAATGTTTTTCGTTTCACAGTATGGGTAACGACTGCTCTTGTGATGGTGTGAGCAGGCGTAGTAGTAGTATTTAGCTCCCATGCATGATTTACCGGATGTGCCGGTGACTTTCGACCCACATGCGGCGCAGAAGATCTTCCCTGACAACAAATATTTACCGTTGGTCCTATATGGATGTTTTTTCATTTTCTTTACCTTTGCCTGTGCGAGATAGAAAGTATCTTTTGAAACAATAGGTGGGATCAGATCGTCTTTTCGGATATCCTTCCACATGAATACGCCGATATATCTCTCATTATGCAGGATGTAATACACCCGACTTCGGGAAAATTCTTTTCCCGCATTTGTGGTGTATTTTTTATCATTCAATTCCTGCACGATACGGGGCACTGACATCCCATCTAAGAACATCTGGAACACTGCACGGACGATGGGCGCTTTCCCTTCATCGATCATCAGTCGGTTCTCCTCATCCAGTTTGTACCCCAAAGGGATATTGCCGCCCGGCCATTTCCCTTCCAGTGCGCTCTGTGTCATGCCTCGTATGACATTTTCGGAGAGTTCGGCAGAGTAGTATTCAGAGATCCCTTCAATGACAGATTCGAGAAGGATGCCGGCGGGATCATCGCTGATATTTTCCATGGCAGAGAGTAATTTTACTCCCTGCTTTTTTAATTTGTGCTTGTAATTCGCGGAATCATACCGATCGCGGGAAAAGCGGTTCAGCTTGTACACAATGACGTACTGAAATGTATGCGTCGCGGCATCGCGGATCATCATCTGAAAACCCGGACGCTTATCTGAACGCCCAGTAAGTGCCCGGTCTGTGTAAATGTTTATGATATGGAACCCATTGCGCTTGGCGTAGTCCTGACACACTCGGATCTGCCCCTCGATGGATTCTTCCCGCTGCCGGTCAGACGAGTAGCGGGCATAGATAACGGCGTCTTTCATTTTTGTCTCCATAGCACACTGTGAATTTATCTTGGCATGAGAAGAAGTCCGCTAAGCGGACTTCTAGTTACATTTTTCTGCGAACCTCTATAACCTTTCCAACGATTCTCATCTTAAAGCATAGCGCTATGTAACGAATATCGGCTCAGAAAGCCCGCCACGAATGACGGACCTCCTTCTGAAACTAACGCCTATCCAGTTTTACCATACATGTCTACTTTCGACTACTTTACCCATGATGCGAATCGGAAGCTGCTCAATCTGCTTGTTAGAATAAAAATGCGGCTCATACACATCTTGATTAAACCCAATCAGCATAATCCCATCAGTCTGTTTCTTTACTTGCTTTACGGTTGCTTCATCTCCATTGACCATGACGATGGCAATATCTCCGCTTTCTACATCTTCTTGCTTGTGAATAATAAGCAAGTCGCCTTCTTGTATGCGCGGCTCCATGGAGTGACCGATTACTTTTAAGGCAAACATCACGCCCGTTGAGCCGTCCTCGTTAATTTCTACCATTCCTTCTATGTTCTCCTGTGCAAAAATTGGCGTTCCGGCAACGACACGTCCAACGACAGGGATTTTTATCGTCTTTATCGTAGCCATATCCTCGCCGATAAACACCAGTGGTGAAACATGTAAGGCGTCAGCAACTTTCCTAATTGTTTCTGCTTTAAGAGTAGATATTTCACCAGATTCCCACCGCGATACGGTTGCGGTCGTCACTCCGACTTTCTGCCCTAATTGCTTCATAGTCATACCCATCTCAAGGCGTTTTTCCTTTATCAATCCAGCTTGAGGCATTCGCATGTCTGATACTCCTCTCCAATACTTAACCAGCATCTATATTATATAGGAATAATTTCATTTTCGCAATGTAATTGATGAAAAATGTTAAGTTTTTTTACGTCCGAGTATTGATTTTCGTGTACGTAACTGCTATAATATCATCAAGAGTTAGGAAAGGAGGAGTGACCTATCAACAGATTATTGTTATTATCCCATGTCGTAAAAAATGGGATGTCAGCAACGAGATTTGCTAAAGAAATCGGGATTACGTATCAGACGCTTTACCGAAAAATGCATGGCAAATCTCCGTTCATGGATTGGGAAATTGAGAAGTCAATGGATCTCTTGCATCTCACTCCAGATGAGGTTTGCGCTATTTTTTTTAACACGAACGATTACGTGTACGTAACCGAGAATCAGAAAGAGGCAGGAGATGGGAGCCCTAATTAGATTCATTGCCGAATACGTCTGTGAACACTAAGCGGAGTATGAGGAATGGAAGAAAGAACAGGAGAGTAAAAGATGGAAAGCCTGATTGATTTCATTTCGAAGTTTGTCGCCGAAAATCATGACGACTTCGAAAAGTGGAAAGCGGAGAAGGAAAAACATGATAGTAAAAACGTTGGTTAAAGAAACAGGCGCATGCATTTTCGCGGCTGCACTTGTCGGGATGACCGCTTTCGCGGTCGCCTATGAGCCTGATACTAGCGTGGTGGAATACCGCCATGAAGTCCAGAGCGGTGAGACGCTTTGGAAGGTCTGCGCGGATGTAGCTACAGACGCCGAGGATCTTAGTGAGCTGGTTTATCGCACGCAAGTGGAAAATAATCTGAGCGATGCTCAGTTGTCGTGCCTCACTCCGGGGATGGAGATTGTCATCCATCCCAAAAGGATGGTGAAACCATGAACATGAAAAAGATCACAATCGAAATCAATGGACAGAACGCAGAGATCGCGCAGAAGAACTGCGCAAGAGTTGACGAAGCGATCGCTCTTCGGGCGCTCCTTTTGCGCGTGAAAGATAGCCTCCCGAAGTCTTACCTCGAAAGGTATCTCGGGGTGAAGTTCAATGGATGAGAATAGGTGGGATGTCTCCGGCGGCTCCGTCTCTCCGACGGAGGCCCCCGGTGTTTCCTGCCTGAAACCATTCTTGACTACCGAGAATCGCTTTCTGGATGCGATCATTCAGAAAATCAAAAGCGGCCGGTATGAATTTGTGCTCCGAAAAAAGAAAAAACACAAAACACTAAGCGCAAACGCCTATATGTGGGTTCTTTGCGATGAAATCGCCCGTATCCTTCAATCTACGAAGGATGACGTGTACAGGCAAGCCGTCGCAAATGTCGGTGTCTTCTTCCCGCTCTCTTGCGAAAGCGCCGCGTTCACAAGGGCGCGTGCGGTGTGGGAATCGCAGGGAGCTGGCTTCTTTTGCAATGCCACGAGGGAGCAGGCTGGGCAAACGGAATTCAACGCCTATGTAGGCTCATCCAAATACACACAAGAAGAGCTCTCTCGGCTCATTGAAGAGTTGGTGGCAGAGGCAGAGAATTTGGGCATCGACACAAAGGCGTCCCGCGAATGCCGGGCGTTGATTGCTTGGAAGGATTGACCATGAGTAAAAGAACACGATTAACCCCGCGCGGCTATCGCCTGATCTGTTCTCTGGTGGATGAGAGGGCAAGCGTGGGGACTGGGTGCCCGCACTGTGAATGGTGCGGACGGACGGATCGCCCCTTGCAGCACCACCACGTCCGTTTCCGGAGCGCTGGTGGCAGTGATACATTGGGGAATCTCATTCTTCTGTGCGATATCTGCCATAGGGATTTGGCTCATGGCGTCAAAGAGAAGGAATACGCCGAGAAGTTCATCAAGTATCGGATGCATAAAACCCCGATACTCGATTTCAATGTCAAGGCGAAGGCGGAAGCCGTGCATATTTACGAGAAATACAAGAAGAAATGAGGCGAAACAATGAGCGATTTCTACTCGAAAGAGGATTTGAAAAACAGTACGTTTTTGCCGTATCCGAGCGAATTTGTTTTTAACCCGGTATTAAGAGCAATTCCTGCGCAAGCGAAGGAACTTTACGCCGTGCTAAGGTACAGGATCAACCTTTCTGCTCGTAATAATGATTTCTGCGATGAGAAGGGCCTCTTCGTACTTTATAACCAAAAAGAGCTTGAAGAGCAAACGGGTATGGCAGAGCGAACCATTAAGTACTGGTTTTCATTGGCCAGAAAGAATTTTCTGATTGAAACAGTAAGACAGGCACCGGGCTTACCACAAAAAATTTATGTGGCGAATATTGACTACGTTATCCGTCGCCTTGCGGGGCAAGATGTTGCCCCACAGAGGTGCAATACCGTTGCCCCACAGAGGTGCAATACTGTTGCCCCACAGAGGTGCAATACTGTTGCCCCACAGAGGTGCAATACCGTTGCACCTCTCTATAGGGAAGAGAGAATACATAGAGAGAAGAAAGGAGAAGAAGAAACTAAAAGAAATGATTTTGGTTCATCCAGCGAACAATTTCGTGTCTTTGCAAATGGCAATTCTGACCTTCTGAATGCTCTTTATGGGTGGGAAGAGGCAAGAAGCGATAAGAACGGCCGACATGTCCCTTTGACTTCGCGAGCGGCGCATATCGCTCTCATGAAGCTTCAAAAGTTATCCGGGGGTGATGTTCAAATGATGATTGCCATTCTCGATCAATCCACCATGTGTGGATATCAAGGGCTATTTGAATTAAGGCAACACCCTGAAAAGAAAGAATCAAAGGCGCAGGCCATTTACAAAGCATTGGAGAGTTTATGAGAGAAAAACTGAAAAAAGGGATCGCCGTGCTTGGTTCGGCATATGACTTTTTCACAGAGGAAAAGTCCATTACCTACTATGCGAACTTACAGGACTTACCGGAGGAGGCGGTCATCGCTGCTATTGGGCAGTTGATCCGCACGGAAGACAAATGCCCCTCTATCGCCAAAATCAGAGGAAGAGCGAAGGCTCTTCTTGACGCCGCACAAGGCAAGCACGAACTTAGCGCGGGGGAGGCGTGGCAAAAATTCCGCGACGCATGCATTCACGCCGATTATTTCCGAAAAACGCGGGCGCACTTTGAGGACGCCGCGCTCGAAAGAACGGCATCTATGTTTACCGTAGAGGAAATTCGCTTCGCAAGCGATAAGGACATCGAGTGGAAGAGGAGGGCCTTCCTGGCAGAGTATGAACGCCAGAGAGGGGCGGCTGTGCAGGAAGCGGAGAATGCGGCGCTGATTTCCCGAAATCCGCAGCTACAAGCGCTTTTGTCTGGGTGTTTGAAATTAGGAGGCGGGAAATGAATTTGGCAGTGGCAGAGGGGAAAATCGTATGTATGCCGAGAGTGTTCTCGGTGTCGGACGGAGCGGAGCAGGTGGCTTTATTCCGACTGGACGCCGACGGTGAAGACATTCCTGTCAGTGTTCCGCTAAATGCAACGAATACGAAAGTGGATGTGCTTGAACCTGGTGCACATGCCTTGATAAGAGGCGCGTTGCGGTTTGGGCGTTTCATCGATGCCAGTGGGGAGTGGGAATCCACTCGAGGCATCGTCGTGAGCAACTTCGACTTGATCGATGCTCGATTTGAAGAAAATAAAGAAAAGGCCAAAAAAATTTTGGGAGGAGAGAAAAATGAATAATTTCTGCTTTTTTACAGGCAATTTGCCAAGGGATCCCGAGGTCAAAATGACCTCAAACGGTCGCTGCATGGCACGGTTTACCATCGCCGCCAATGAAATTATTTATGACCAGAACGGCGGGAGCAGGCAGATTACAAACTGGGTGCCGATCACTGCTTGGGGAAGGGTAGCAGAGGAAGCTGCCAACTTCCACAAGGGGGACATGGTAAGCGCGTGGGGGAAGTTTACTTCTTCTTCGTACAAAGATCAGACGACTGACACAAAGCGGACTTTTTACGCAATTTCCGCGGATGGGGTAAAGCTTGTGTTCAAAAAGCATGAAGATAATGCGCCTAAAGGCGATTTTAATCAGTTTGGCAATGAAGTGCCGCCAGCGGAAATCCCGCCTGCGGATATGCCGTATTGAGGAGGAAATGATGGCAGAGTATACAGCTTTGGTAACAGTCAATAGGGAAGCCGATACTGTTCACACGAAAATTGAACTTAGTTATGACAAAAAGATTGAAATCGACATGCTAATTGCACTCGAATTTCTTAAAACTATACTTGACAGCGCAGAAAAGGCTGGGGTTCTCGTAAAACCGTTCAAAAAAAGCATTAAAGGCATGCTGGAAGACTTCATAGATGCGGACGCAGAAAGTAGAAAGGTGCTGTTACATGCATTCGTAGCGCGTAACGACATTTTGGAAGAGGAGGAACAGGAATGAGACGTTTTGAAAGGATCGATGCGCCGCGTGCCATAGACGCGGCTTTGCCGAAACGCGCCACGGCGCATTCGGCTGGGTACGACTTTGTGGCCCCGAATGACATCATCGTCCATGCGGGCGGAAGCAGTGTTGCGACGCTGAAAACGGGTATTAAAGCTCGCATGGAGCCTGACGAATTTCTGATGATGTGTATCAGAAGTTCGCTGGGGATCAAGTGGGGGCTGGCACTGGCGAATGGCACGGGCATCATTGATTCAGATTATTATGGTAGCTCTAACAATGATGGAGAAATCTGCATCGCTCTTGTCAATCGGGATCCCTATCGCGATGTGAAAATTCACAAAGGGGATCGAATCGCGCAGGGGATCTTCATGAAGTATCTGCTCGCGGAGGATGACAAAGCGACTGGTGAACGTACTGGCGGAGTAGGGAGCACAGGGGACTAGAATATGAATTTGACAGAAAAGAGCGTAAAGCCGGGCTGCCGGTTTATCAAAAAAATCGACAATACCATGGTCACTGTGGACAACGTGGCCGATTTTGAAAAGAAGTACACGAAAAAGCCCGTGAGGATTGTGTTGTTTCATCAGACGGGGAAGTGGGGAGAAAGCCGGTGCAGGGCCATTCCGATGAGAGAATTTGTAGCGCAGTTCCAGACGGAGGTGGCAAATGATGATGACGGAATATGAGGGTGTGTAAAGATGGGGAAGAATGAAATTGAGTTTGTGAATGGCAGAAGAGTATTACCTGCTGGGTTTGACGTAGAGAAAGCAGAAAGAGCCATTGATTTTTTTCTCAATGCGTCTACATCCAGAACGTACATTACATTCAGCACATTGGCGGGGCGATACTTGATGCTCTATGTAACTGTGTACAGTGGAAGCACATCGAGATGGCGCTTGTGTGAGTTGCTTGGCGTTGATCCGGGAGATAGGGCAACTTTAAAAAACTGGAGTAAAAGGAGAATAGTATAAGAAAAGATGAAAACATGGGAAGCACTGAAAGCGGCAGACGAAGGAAAAAAGATCCGGCAGAGTTTTTGGGGTGAGGGCGTGTACAGCTTCAAGAAGGATTCACGCCTTGGCGTTTGCAAGTCGATGCTTGCAATGCACTACCCTGGTGAAGATTACGACGAAGATTTTGGGGAGTTAGACTGGGACGAGCTTTTTGCGGACGACTGGGAAATTTACGAGGAGGAAGAGGTCAACCAAAAATGAATTTGTGCGATGTGTATATAGAGAAGATTATCGAAGTCAGAACATACGATAACTATGTAATCGCAATCCTTGATACTGATTGCTGGGGATGCAAACGGAAAGGTGAAAAGGTATTTTTCTCAAAAGAGGAATGGGAGAAAGCGAAAAAAGACGGCAAGTATCTTGCTTAGGATTGTTGGATTTGTGGTGAAGCATATGACAATTAGAGAGTTGACAGAAAATCTTGACGTGAATACGCCCCTTTATATAGGCCTGGCTGATAGCGAAAAAGTTGTATTCAGAAGGAAACACGCTTCTGACGTTATACCAGAGTCTTTGCTGGAGGCAGAAATTGTAACTATTGTTTCTTGCTGCAAAGAAGCAATGTACATATTTGTGAGAAGTGCCTTTAAGAGGCGAAGCTTGGGGGAACTGCTTAGTCATATCGCGATGAATGAACGTGTAGATGTATGGATCATTCACCGCGATGGTACTAAAGAACAGGTATATTCTGACTGGCCTGTATGTCTCCTTGATAAAGAATATGATAATTATTCAGTAAAGCAAATAAGCACGTATAAGTCTAAATGGAACTACCCTATTATTGACATAGTGATAGAACCGGAAGGGGAACAAAAGTGATAACGCTTGGAAGTTTATTTGACGGTATCGGTGGGTGGCAACTTGCGGCAGTGAAGAATGGCGTAAAGCCGCTTTGGAGCAGTGAGATCGATCCATTTCCGGCAAGTATCACAGGGAAGCATTTCCCAGACACGATTCAGCTGGGGGATATAACGAAAATCAACGGAGCAGAAATCCCACCAGTCGATATCATATGTGCCGGAAGTCCGTGTCAGGATCTTAGCATCGCAGGCAGAAGAGAAGGCTTGGATGGAAAGCGATCAGGTCTCTTCTATCATGCAATGCGAATTGTAAGAGAAATGAGGGAGAAGACGAATGGGAAGTATCCAAGATTCTTTGTTTGGGAAAACGTCTTGGGAGCCTTTACAAGCAATGCTCGGCGTGACTTTAAAGCCGTGCTCGAGGAAATCGGTCAGGCCGATATTCCAATGCCTGCTTCTGGACGATGGGCAAGAGCCGGAATGGTTAGAAGTAAAGAGTGCGGAATCGCATGGCGAGTGCTTGACGCTCAATTTTGGGGCGTCCCCCAACATCGCGAGAGAATCTTCCTTATCGCAGGTTTTGGAAAGTGGGGGGGGGCACGTCCAGGTACTCTTTAACCCCGAAAGCGTGCGCGGGAATACTTAGACGAGCAAAAGAAAGGGGGAAATGTCTTCCTGAAATGCTGGAAACGGTTTTAGAAAGGCAGGCACATAATGGAGACTGAAATTTTCCCTACGAAAAGCTATTCGGAGATTAAGAAAGGGCTTCCTGCAAGTACGCTGAAAGCGACGGGTGGGGCATACGATGGAGGAAGTGAGAACTACATTGTGGAAGAAATGAAAATTTACGAAAGCCACGGGATAGACGCACGGTATAACGAATGCGACATTTCTCCAACGTTGGCAGCAAGGATGGGGACAGGAGGCGGCAATGTGCCGTTAAAAATCGAGAAAGGCGTGTGTTTGTGCCAGGGAACCGGAATGTCAAGAAATGGTCCGATCTGCAAAGAGGAAACGGCTTTTACATTGACGAGCGTAGATCGTTACTGCACGGTTGCAATCGGCAAGGACAGCTCTCACTTAACCGCAATTGATGTGGCGCACACGCTAACCGCCTACGATTACAAGGCACAGCAAGCTGTTTTAAAGCGGGGCGAAGCGTTCGTCAGAAGGCTTACGCCGCTCGAGTGCGAGAGGTTGCAGGGGCTTCCTGATTACTGGACGGCATATGGAAGTGACGTAAAGAGATACAAAGCTATTGGGAATGGCATGGCACAACCTTGTGCAGATTTCGTAATAGAGAAATTAGCGGAAGTATTGAGAAAGGAGCAATAGCATGATGTATTTTAGCCAGCTTGTCAGTGCATTGGAGAACCCGGCTATACAAGTTGTGACAACGGAAGATAGTGGGAGGAACGCATACGCAGGAGAACTGTTCGATCTTCCGTTTTCCCTATTTCGAAGGTGGCATGATTACAAAGTGCTTGAAATTACACCGATGTATGCCATGGATGAAGAGAAACCATTTTTGCGGATTGAGATCGAGTATGCAGAAAGAGGAAAGAAATGAAACTGATCGATTTACTTAATTACATACCAGATGAATGTGAAATTGGTATCGTTGATGGCGGCTTTTCCATTTCTTATGGGAATAAATGGGATGCTATTGCGAAAGTAGCTTACAAATACAAGCTCATTAAAGAGCAAGTAGAGAACATGGATGTAAGTAGCGTTTACCCATGTACGTATGTACAGTGCAAAGAAACTCACCTGCTCGAGAAGAACGAGACGCCACCACTTTGCATCAAGCCACAAATTATTATAGAAATTGAGTGAGGCAAAACAGATGAAAGAGAAAAATTTTAGGATCACATGTACCTGTGACAACGCCTTCACATTAGCAGAAGGCAGGGAAGAATCGATAGACGAATACTTAAAGACTATTGATCCTAGCCCTGTCGAAGCAATAAAGAAGCTGATTATCGGACATTTCAATCAGGAGATGTGCAATGGCAAATACAAAATTATCACGAGCATGTGACGCGGCATTTCTGGGGCTGCCGAAAGAGGTGAAGGCCTGGCTGAATGAAAAATCGGTCAGAAACAAGACCTCTAATAATGTCACCATCGGTAAATATGTGATGAGTGACTACAGGGAACACATCGAGGATAGCAAGAAGTCGATTGTTTCCTTTTCCGGCGGCAAGGATAGTACGACACTGCTTCTCATGATGCTTGAACGGGGAATGAAAGTGGACTACATCATTTTCTGCGACACGGGGATGGAGTTCCCGCAGATGTACGAGCACGTAGACAAGGTGGATCGCTACATCAGAGAGAAATATGGCAAGATGGTGACGGTATTGAAAGCGAAGAACAGCTTTGAGTACGGTCTGCTTCACATCTTGCGAAAGAAGGGAAAGCGAGCTGGCATGCATGGATATGGGTGGTCATCGATAAGAAATCGGTGGTGTACATCGATGCTAAAGCGCGAACCTGTGCAGGAATTCATGAAAGCGCATGGATTTAACCGTGCAAATACGAAACTCTACATCGGTATAGCTGCTGATGAGCCGAAACGTGTGAAAGACGACATTTATCCGCTTTTCGAATGGGGCATCACGGAAGAGCAGGCGCTCAAATACTGCTACAAACATGGATTCGATTGGGGGGCCTGTACAAAGAGCGCACGCGCCTTTCCTGCTGGATCTGCCCAATGCAGGGCGTGAGAGATCTGAAACTTCTCTACCGCGATTTTCCTGAACTTTGGGCGGAGCTGAAACGCCTGAATGATGGCGTGATTCGCAACAACAAGGAAGAGTTCCAAGGGATTCTGTATGAATTTAAGCAGATGGATAGTACAGACAATACGCTTGAACAATGGGAAGAGCGTTTCAAGAAGGAAATTGAGTTTGAGAAGCGGGAAACAAGTTTGTTTTAGGAAGAGCAGAGCGAGTGAAAATCGAAAGGCTGATAGAAGCAGCGGACGAAAGGATGGTAGAACATGAGAGAACTCATTAAACAATATACGGTGTCTATATGTAAAGAAAATGGATATATTCAGATTGTCACAAAAGACGACGACGGGAATATCTGGCCCTGTGAGCTCGAATTTTTAGCTAAGGCAATGATTATGGATAGTAAACATCACTGCCCAGCGTCGGCTGAGCGGATCGCTGAATTCGCAAAGATGAGCGATGAAGAGCAGGGGGATAGACTGAAATGCGCATTTGAGAGGGGGGCTATCCATGTGTGATGAAGAATTTCATAAGGGAGATCGCGTTATGTTTGAGTGCCGCGATGGGCAAGTTATCAGGGGACGAATTTATGCGGAAAATGACGACGGTACTTATAATGTCAGAGATGAAGATACGATGGAGCCTCATCCACGAATTTTTGAAAATGAGTTGTCCCGCATGGATGACAAGGAGAAACCTGCGGTGACATTCACGAAGTTTAACGACGAGGCGATCAACCCGTCGTATTACAAGGACGGGAAGTATGAGTGCTTCGATGTGGCGATGGCAAGGATCCGGGAAATGGGACTTCCAGGCATGGAGGCAGCCATGTTCTTTAATGTTTTTAAGTATTTGTGGCGGTATAAGGTAAAGCATACGGATAACCCGCGCGAAGATCTGGGAAAGGCGGCGTGGTATCTTAGACAGCTCATTGTTTGTGCCACGGATAAAGTATAGCGAGGTGGATCATGACAGCGGACGAGTATTTTGACAAGATAAAAGCGGTTCAGAAGCGGCGCGTTTCGCTGGAAAGAGCCATTAAAGAAGAAAAGAACCGCATATATGATATCTCTGGTATTGATCCGTCAAAGGAGAAGGTGTCCGGCGGGCGCATGTCTGATACTAGCGACAAACTGATTCGTCAGAGTGAGAACTTGGATGTTCTTTACAAGAAGCTAAGTCGCGTGCAGTCTATTATAAGGAACTTCGAGGAGCGAATTGATGGATTGCTGGATGATAATGGGCATAAAGATTTTAATACAGCGAGCATTTTGGAGGATTTTTTTATAAATAATCTTACGGCGGAGCAGTATGCGGCCAAAGCTAACAATATTCGCCGAGAATCCGCTTACAGGATACGCAGAAAGGCCATTAACCGTTTCGGAAAGTTCTACAGAAAAGAATTAGACAGTATGGAGGATATTTGCTAATGAAAACAGCAGGGACGAAAGAAAACACATACCCAGGCATCGGATGGGAAGAGGTTTACAGAACAAATGGGATTTTTTATTCCCATTTCGTCAACCGGCTTTTACGGAATAAGCGCAGCGGCACTTACAAAATCATTTCGGTAAAAGCGGCGACTGGCGATGTTCTGGATTGCCAGACAAGCGGCGAGGGCGGGCTCCCTTTGAAATTTAAAGAGGGGAAAGAAAGTTGCGATGATCGCGCATATGATCCGAACAAGTATTACGGATCACCCATCATGACGGTCCGGCAGATCGCTGCCCTCGAAAGGCGTGAATTGGCGCTGGAAGCGGCAGAGGCAGATTTCGAAAGGCGAGCGGAGGAGCGTGCTTTTGAAATTTTACGGAAAATGCTGATTTAGGTTACAAAATGTCACAAGCAGGCATGGTATTATGTATTCTGGAAAATGAAAATGCGTGAGAGCAAAAGCTTTCACGCATTTTTTGTTGGGAGGATATTATGGCGAAACGATTACCAGAAATCCGACTAAATGAAGATAAACACATCATTTGTTCAACGAGCGTGGCGGCGGCGCAGTTCGGCATTAGTCGGGTGGGGATGGATAAGTCCATCAAGGAGCTTGGCGTTGCAAAAGAGAATGCGCGTGTAGATCTTGCGGAAATCATTGATAAGCGGTTCAACAAAGCGAATGCGGCCGCAGAAGCGGTGAGCGACAGCGCTAGAAAGCTGAAAGCAGAAGCCGACTACAAAGCGCAGAAGGCAAAGCAGGAAGAAATGGTGACGCTTCAAATGATGGGGGAGCTTATTCCGCAGGAAGAAGTCAAAGATGCGCTTGAAAATGAATTCTTAGATATCAGGCAAAAGCTCTTACTATTGCCAGAAACCATAAAATCAAAAGTTTATTCCATTGATGCGGCTTTAGCAGTGACGTGTGGGGAGGTAGCGAATGAAGTTGTCCAAGAACTTCTCAGAAAACTTGCAGGAATCAATGGAAAATCCGAAGATGCAGGCAAAGTGGGAAAGAAACTTAAAAGAAATTATAAAAAAGGCGCGAAAAGCATTTCTGCCGCCGCCTCCGGAAACGGTGAGTGAGTGGGCAGACCATAATCGCATTCTCTCCCGCGAAGAATCACCATCTGCCGGTCTTTGGAATACGGATAATACGCCGTACTTGCGGGCCATCATGGACGCATTCACCGATAAAACATCACAAGTCATTACCTTCTTGAAGCCTTCGCAGGTCGGCGCTACAGAGGCTGGTATCAATATCTGCGCTTTCACAATAGATCGGTCCCCATGCCGTCTGCTTTATGTCATGCCGGATGAAGACCTGGCGAAGGACTTTTCTGTGGATCGTTTGCAGAAGGCGCTGAAAAATACGCCGTCCGTTGCAAAAAAAATAGAATCCGCAGACAGAAGCAAGGCGCTTATGGTGAGGTATAACGGCGGATTTATCCGTTTGTCCGGGGCGAATTCACCGGCAAAGCTGGCGTCGTGGCCTATCCCGCGCGTCATTATGGATGAGGTCGATAAATATCCGCTCTGGACTGGTCGAGAAGCTAATCCAATTTCTCTTGTCAAAGAACGTACTAAAAACTGGCCGTGGCGCAAGATACTTGTCATGAGCACGCCGACGACAGAGTACGGCTATGTATACAAGTCCTACATGGAGAGTGAAGCGCACTATGAGTTCATGGTGCCGTGCCCAGAATGCGGGCATTATCAAGTCTTTGATTTCCACCATTTAAAGTTTCCTGACGTGCTTGATGAAGCACGTCTCTCTAAAGAGACGTATTACGAATGTGAGAAATGTAAGTACCACATCCATGACAGGGAAAAGATGGGGATGCTTAGAAAAGGCAAGTGGGTGGATAAGGAAAGGATTGGATACGCGGCAAAAACAGTTGGATTCAAGCTGAATACACTGTATTCGCCGTGGGTATATTTCTATGAAGTGGCGAAGGAGTTTCTGAAATCAAAAGATGATCCCACGAAACTGATGAACTTTGTCAATTCATGGCTTGGCGAGCCGTGGAAGTCGAAGGCGTCTCAAATCAAATCGAAGTCGGTACTTGAAAGAAGAACCGAACTTCGCTCCGGCGTGGTCCCCAAAGGAACGGTACTTCTCACCGGCGGTGTGGATTGTCAGAAAGGGTATTTCTACTGGGTGATCCGAGCGTGGCTGCCGGATATGCGTTCGCAGAAAATTGCGAATGGTTCAGCAATGACTTTCGATGACGTAGCGAACATCATGGATCAGATGTGGCCCATTGAGAATTCAGACCGGCGCATGCAGGTTGCCTTGTATGCGGTTGACGCAGGGTATAACACCGAAGAAGTTTATGATTTCTGCTATCTGCACTACCCGGCATCCATCCCCGTCATGGGCATGTCGAGCCCCATGGCTACATATTTTCGCCGAAAACAGCTGAACCCGAAGGATCACAATATGAATTGGGTACAGGCGCAGCAGCTTTACGAAGCGGATACGAACAAATACAAGGATCTGATCGCTTACCGTATCGGCCGAGAGAAAGACGGGTATGGCGCATGGCTTGTTGATGCAGATACCGATGAGGTATATGCAGAGATGATTACCGCCGAGCAGAAAATCATGGTCAACGGGCGTGAGGTCTGGAAACCGATTGCACAGCATCGAGATAACCACTATCTGGATTGTGAAGTCTATGCATATGTGGCGGCGGATGTCATGAATGTGCGGAGCTTGCAGGTGGCGGCCAAAGATCCCACGCCCGTGCAGAAAGATGAGAAAAAAGAGAGTGGTTTAACGTATAGCCCATTTGGAGGTCGGCAATGAATAGAGAAGAGTTACAGAAAGAAAAAGAAGCGCTGGAAACAGCCCGTATGAATATTTTAGAAGGCGGGCAGGAGTTCCAGACCAGAGATGGCCGTGTGAAGATGGCGAGCCTTGAAACCATCATGCAGCGCTTGGCGGAAGTCAATTCGGCGCTGAATCAGATCGATTCAGTGAATGGCATGACAGATACCGTGAGATTGAAATTCGGAGGCATGGGATAATGGGATTTCTAAAGATGGCGGGGAATCTGTGCAGTGACATACAGTCCATCTGGAGCCCTGAAAAGGCGATGAGATCCAAAATGGTACGAGAGCGATACTTCGGGTATTCAGCGGCACAGGAAACGCGGAAAGATGAGCGCCTTCCCTTCGATGGGACGGCAGAACAATTTAACACATATTCGCGCGATAAACTTCGAGCGCGGGCAAGGGATTTGGAAAGAAATAATCCCATCACCGGTTCCGTATTGGAAGCATTTTTAAATAATGCTATCGGGACCGGTTTTAATATGCAGGCGCAGACAAACAATGATGTGTTTAATCAGCGTATCGAAACGCTTTGGAAAGAGTGGGAGCACCACGAGAATTGCGACATTACGCAGCAGCAGTGCCTGGATGACATCATCAAGCTTATTGTTGTCAGGAAATTCGTAGATGGCGGAATTATGGCGACATTCCCGCTGGACGGGAAAAGGAAAATACCTCTCACTATCCAGCTTCACGAAGTCGATGATCTGGATACGATGACCGATCCCAAAGACCAGAATGGGCACATCATCGTGAATGGCGTCGAGCTTGATACGACGGGCAAACCGCTTGGATATTGGCTAAAGCAGACGGAGCCGGACGGTTTCACGGAAATGGAGCCGCGACGATATGACGCAAAAGATGTGATTTTTTTATGGAAAAAGTCACGTGTCAGTCAGTTTCGGGAAATCACAGAAATGGCTAGAACCATCGGCGTTACAAAGGATCTTGGCGATTACAACGTGGCCGTCATGTTTCAGCAGAAAATTGCGGCGTGCTTTTCCGCCTTTGTGGAGACTGACAACACGCTTGGCGCACCGGGACGCATTGCCAATCAGGCAGACGGCAGCCGCGTAGAAAATATCGAAGGCGGCTCCATTAAATACCTGAAGGCGGGCGAGCACATCAAAGGGCTCACGCCGAATGCACAGGTGACGGATGCAAGCAATTTCTTGCCTTTGCAGCAGCGAATTATAGCCGCCGACAAAGGGCTTTCGCTGGAAAGCACCAGTCGAAACGTGGAGCGCGTAAACTATGCATCTGCCCGGCAGAACCTTTTGGGCGATCAGCTGACCTACGGCTCTATCCGCGAGGAACTGGTCGAATATTTCTTACGGCCGCTTTATAAGCGTTTCGTGAATATCTGCTATCTGACCGGCCTTCTCGACGGAACAGGGTTCAAGTATGGCGATGAAGAGTATTACAAGGCTACGTGGCTTGCCGCTTCGCTTGGCTGGATTGATCCGCTCAAAGAGGCGCAGGCGAATGCCATTAACCTTGCGAATGGCGGCAAATCATTCCAGGAGTATTGCGCGGAACAGGGTGCGGACTGGCGCGATCGCATTGACCAGATGAAGGAAGTTCAGGACTATGCAGAATCTAAAGGCGTCGCGCTGGCATTCGGCGTGCAAGACAGCGAGATAAAGAATGAGCCGGAAGACGATGGTACAGGAGGTAAAGATGGGGGAAACGACGACAATTAAACAGTTTGGATTAAGAGAAATCGCAGTGGACGGCGTGGATGAAGCGAGCCGGAAATTGCGATTTTCTTTTATGACAGAAGCGCCTTGTGACAACTGGTTTGTACCGGAAGTCTGCTTGTGCGCAAAGGGAAATGTAGATCTGACGCGCTTTGAAAATGGCGTCATGCCGATGCTTTTCAATCACAATCGAGACATCGTGATCGGCAAAATCGAGAACGTGTCTTTTGAAGATGGGAAAGTCACTGCAGAAGCGACGATCGATAAAGACGAAGAATCCGAAAAGTATTTTCAGAAAATTCTTTCCGGATCGCTGAAAGGAATTTCCGTCGGATATCGCCGCCTTAATACGGTTCGCGTGCTGAAAGGCACCAGTTATAAGGGACTTGCATTTGACTGCGACATGGACGTAACAGACAGATGGGAGCCTTATGAAATTTCTTTGGTAAGTTGTCCGGCAGATCCCGATTGTGCAGTCGGGAGGGGACTTACAAATACAGACATGACCATTTCTATTGTTCAGAACGAGGAGGAGCCAAAGATGGGCGAAAACCAGAAGCCGGAAGCACCGGCAATCAACGAGGCAGCGGTTCGTGAAGCGGCAGAAAAAGCAGCAAGAGCAGAACGAGCTCGCGTCACGGAAGTTACGAAAGTTTGCAGAGGTATGGGCGTTGATGATGAAACCATGAGAGGTTACATCGAAAACGGCACATCCATTGAAGATGTCCGAAAAGAGATCCTTGAAAAAGCAATGAGCGCGCCGAAAAATCAGCCGTCCGGCATCAATGTTGTTACGGATGAAAAAGAAAAATTCGCGAAGCGTGCAGTAGACGGGATGGCTATCCGCTTTGGCGTCATTGGCGAAGAAAAAGCGGTGTCTAATGAATATGCGAATGCATCCCTGCGCTCCATCGCAGAAGATGCACTCACTCTCTTCGGCGGTATGAGCGAGAGAAAAGCACACCTCATGAACTCCAATGACCTGTTCAATGCCATGTTCAAGGAAAGAGCGATGGGTACAGACCAGTTCGTTTCTATCGTTGATAATTTCGGAAACAAGGTGATGCTGAAATCCTATAAAGAGCAGCCGGCTATTTTCTTGAATTTTGTTTCTAAAGGATCGAACCCAGATTTCAAGAAGACCAATAAATATTGGCTTGGCGTGGACGGCATGCCGGAACTGATGGCACCTGAAAGCGATGAATTTAAGTATGGGGAAATGAAAGACGGTAAAATCTCCACGGCAATTCAGACTTATGGCAAGGCAATTTCTTTTACCCGTGAAATCTTCATCAACGATGACATGGGCGTAGTCACGAAAGCTATTCAGAAGCAGTCCGGCGGATTCAGACGCCTGCAGGAAAAGATGTTCTTCGACATGCTGACTAAATCCGTTCCGTTCAACGCGAAGAATAAAAATGTTGTGGAGACGAATAAAGATATTTCCGCCAAGGCGTATTCTGAAATGCGCAAGCTGATGCATCGTCAGAAAGACCGCGAAGATAAAACCTATATCGGCACATTCCCTGCTTTCCTGCTGGCATCAGACGAGCATGAATTTGAACATCTTCAGATTCTGCATTCTGCATCCGATCCGGCGCAGAATAATGCAGGCGTGAATAACCCCATGCAGAACAAGATGGTACTTTTCACCTCTCCGTGGCTTGAAGGCGATGCTTACTATGCGATCGCGAAGCCTTCTGAAATGGAAGGCATCGAATTTACCACTTTGAATGGCGTAGATCGCCCGTATTCCAGAACCGTGCAGAGCGAAAAACATCTCGGTATCGATTATCAGTACTGGATGGACTTTGGGTTCAATCTGATTGATTATCGTGCATTCGTCAAGAATGAAGGGGTATAAGGAGGATAAAGATGGCTACTACTATTGGAACATTCAGACAGCCCGGATCGATTATCACTGTGCAGGCGTCTACAGACGTTGCCTATCATGAATTGCTGAAAGTAGGCAGCATTTATGCGGTCGCTAAAGCAGCGGTGGCAAAAGACAACTATGTGGCTTGCGACGCAGAGGGCGTATTCCAGTTCCCTAAGAAGGCGGCGGAAGCTATCACGCAGGGGACGAAAGTATATCTGGATAAGTCCGGCGCTATCACGGCGACGGCAGGCACCGATCCGGCGGTCGGCGTTGCATGGAGCGGAGAAACAGCGGATTCGACCTCGATTGATGTAAAAATCAACGTCTAGGAGGAAGTCAGATGGGGATGATGGACGCGCAGCGGAGGATATGTCAAAAGGCATTCTTCTCTGATAAAAGACTGGGGGAACACATTTCTTACAACGGGAAAGATATCGTGGCGCTTGTATATGTCGGTGTGTCCAATTCTCGTTCTGACTGGAACGAAGCGAAAACCGTTATAGAAAACGCGGCTCTTGTTGATGCGGCGTATTTCTGCGTGTGCGACGAAGGCGAGAATGGAGTTCTATCGCCGGTGGAAGGCGATGCAATCGTCTACAACGGTGATAGGTATTCAGTTTCTAATATCGTCGAGCACGACGTGGCAGGAAGTCATTTTGTGTTGCTTGCAACGAAAGCAGAAAGGGCACTCGGACGATGAATCTGATTGAAATATCGGTATCTGACGAATTAACGCCTGCTTTCAAACGGATGCTTGCTAATAATAAGAATTACTTAAAAAGCGTGTCGAAGTCGCTCGGGTACTACATTCAAAAGGAAATCAAAGAAGGCGTCCGAAAAGGCGTCTTGTACCATACCGATGACGGTTGGAATCAGATCTGGTTTACGGAAGGGAACATCCAGCCACGTAGAGAATTGCAGGGGCACGCCTCGCGATATCTCTATGGGCAGATGATCCGCGCCGTCGGGTATCAGTACATGCCAGACAGCATTTCAACAGTGATCGGGTGGACTTCCAAATCGTCTGCGGAATACGGGCGAAGAAACGAGCTTGGCGGGCGGCAGCCGGTGACAGAAAGCATTCGCCGTATTTTCTATAATGCGTATGATGCAGAGCTCGAAAGGTACGGTTCTATCGTCGAGAGCCGCGACTATGATAAGTACATTTACCCGCTTAGTAAGAAGAAAAAAGAACTTATCACACCTGCAAGACCGATCTTTGGGCCGATGATGACGCGAATTCATGATAATTTTGCGCCGTACATTGAGCGGAAAGTACAGTCTTACATGGAAGGAAATGTGAAATTCGGCAAGAAGAATAAGCGCGTTTACAAGGTGTACGGAGGTTAGGCTGATGGGATTGCAAAATCTTGATATTACAAGCACGATGCTTCATATCGGGGCACAGCTTAAAACAGACAAAAGAATCATTGCCTTTTGCAAAGAGCGGTTCCCTGGGAAAGAGCTTCATGTACTTGTGGGCGATATTACAAGAAAATACATCCCTACCTACGATGAAACACCGTACATCATTGTGACGGACTTTTCGAAGCAAGAAGGGCAGAATATTGAATTTTGCCCTTACGAATTCACATTATGGGTAGGCGTCGGGAAAGAAGAGCCGGAATTCATTGAGGCGGATGGTGTAAAAATCATGGACGCCTTTAAGGATTGCGCCGACTTCATGACCATCATTGAGGATGTTTTCAATGACGCTGAAATCAATAATCGCCCCTGCGCGAAGGTAAATACGAACGGCCCTTTCCCCATCGATCCGGCAGGTCGCCATTGGGCGGGGAAAATCAAGGTAAACAAGCGTATTTATCAGACGCTTGGCGGGAATTATACAGAAGAGTTATAGGAGGTAGAAAATGGCAGGTCAGGCTATGGGCGTTTATTCCAAGACCAGACTGTATCCGGAAGAGGCATTGAGCAAGCTGCCGGAAACGGTCAAGGGTTTTGAGATCCCATTCAATTCTAATTCACTTTCCAGTTCGCAGAATTCCAGTTCACCGGGTACTATCACAGGACGCCGCGATGCAGCGGAACCGATGCTCGGCAATATCGACTGCACTGGCGATATAGTCACGCCGGTGGATACCGATGCATTCGGGTATCTTCTGGCGGCGGCATTCGGAAGACCGACTACAACGCCGGGGAAGAGTGGCAGCAATCTCTATACCCATGTCTTCAAGCCGGGCAAGACGCAGCCGTCCTTCGCTGTAGAGAAGGTATTCTCTAATGGTGTGTATTCACTCATTAACGGCGTCAAGGTCAATCAGATTGAAATGACGTTCGGCGGCGACGGTGAATTGACTGCTACCGTTGGCTTTATCGGATGTAAAGAAACAATCAATGATGCAGCAGCGGCAACGGACGAAAATATCACTAAAGTCGGGTTTAACCGTCTCAACAATTTTCAGGCATCTCTGAAAATCGACGGGACGGATGTAGCGATCGCGACGGAGCTTTCTCTTACTATTCCATTCGGGCTTGATGATAGCGGCTATGCGATTGGCAGCGGCGGGTTCCGAACACGAATCAATGAAGGCATCATTTCCCCAACTGGTAAGCTGACTGCTTTCTTCGACGACAAAACTTTCATCGACAAAGCGATGACTTCAAAAATAACACAGCTCCAGGTTACACTGACAAAGGGAGATAAGTCTCTTGTCGTTGATATCCCTGAAGTCATGTTCGCGAGAAAGTCGCCGGGCATTGACGGTACGAAAGGCATTACACAGGAACTGGATTATTCTGCGTTCTATAAAGAAAATTCTTTAAATTCCTGCATTCAGTTTACCTTGGTAAACGGGGTAGCTACATACGAATTTTAATGAGTACCCCGTCGGACTTTCCGGCGGGGCATTTTTTTATATGTGAGGAAATAAAAATGGATAACGAAAAAAACATGAAATCAGCAGAAAAGAAAGAAGAAAAACTTATCGCAAAAGCTATGACATTTTCGGAATTTGAGCAGTTCCTCGAATATTCTGATGAGCTTGAAACTTCGAATACGCCAGCAAAACTGATCGGCGTCCGTATGGCGCGGTGGGTGGCTAAGAACATCTACAACATCGATCCGGATTCTGCGAAGTATACGCCGGGAACAATTATGGATCTGCTCGTGAAGACGCAGGCGCTTTCTGAAAAGAGCGAGTTGGAAGACTTAAAAAACTAGAAAGCGTCTGGGACTGGCGAATTAGAGGCGGCGCTAAATACTGTGATACGTGCAGAAAGGCCGCCAAACAGACCGGGCGCAAATTAGATTGCGAGAATTGCCCTGATAGGGCTCCTGAAATCCGGCCGGGCAATTTCAGGGCTATGAGGCTATATGCGCTAGCTTCAAACTGTGTGCACTATGTAGGGACGATGAGCCGTCCTTTTATCAGCGGGCTTAATTGGGTAGATTTGGAAACAGTCGCCCGCTTATCCCGCATACACATAGGGCCAGCAATGATGAAGCGCATGAGGAAAATCGAAAGTTTAGTCATCAAGGAGAGTGTGGAAGATGGGCGTCATTGAGACAAGAGCGAAAGTCAGTATTATCGACGGAGCGAGCAGCGGCTTAAACAATATGGCAAGTGCCAATGAACGCCTCACATCCTCTCTCGGCAAAAGTGCGAGCGCGGCGAAGAATTTCTCCGTCAATCTGCGGGCAATGACCAACGGGAAGTCCGGCGGAGCAAAGCAGTTTAGCGACATGGCTCTTGGGCTTGATAAAGCAGCACAGAGCGCCAGCAATACCAGCAAAATGCTGAACCGCCTTGTATACTCTATGGCGCGTTATACCGTCATCTACGAGGGCATCCAGAAGCTTGGAAATCTGTGGAGTACAGTCATCGGCGGTGCGTATGACTACGGAAACATGATGGAAACGAACCGTATCGGCATGGCTGGCATCCTGGCATCCATGATGCAGATAAACGGGCAGCAGCTTTCCTGGAACCAGTCGCTTACGATTTCTTCTAAAATCATGAAAGATTTGCAGAATGAATCTCTTAAAACGTCCGCGACGGCAAGCGAATTGATTGATACCTTCCGTGCCCTTTTAGGGCCGGGGCTTGGCGCGGGCATGTCGATTGAACAGATCGAGAAGTTTACGACGGTCGGCGTCAATGCGGTTAAGTCACTCGGATTGGATGGCGTACAGCTTGTACAGGAGCTTCGAGACCTTGTACAGGGAGGGATTCGCCCCGCGTCCTCTACGCTTGCTACCGCACTTGGCATTTCCGATGCGGATATCAAGAAGGCGAAAGAATCGTCCGAAGGTTTATATAAATTCTTGATGGATCGCATGAAAGGGTTTGAGTATTCAGCTCTTGAAACGAACAATACCGTCAAGGGACGTATCGATCAGATCAAAGAAGGATTACAGCGCGGGATCGCAGAAGGTACAGAGCCACTTCGCGGTATGTATTCAGAAGCACTGAAAAAGTTTGGCGAATCAATCATCCAGGTTGATAAGGCAACAAAAGAATGGAAAATCAATCCTGAATTTATCAGCTCTATCAGCACCATTTCGGGTTCCATGGTGGAAATGGTAGAAAGCGCCAAAAAAGTTGGCGAGTTTATGTCCAGTGGGCTTGTCGGTGCCACGTATGCAGGCAAGACTGCCGTCGCGGCACTCGGGCAGGTCGGTGAACATATAGGTGAAATCGTCACACTCTGGGCGGGATTCAAAGCCTCTAAGTATATCAAGGATTTAATGCAGATTCTTAGCGTGACGCGCGAAGAGAGAGAATTGCATACGGGGCTGGGCCGCGCCATTCAGGGCATGCAGGATAAATTTAACGGCCGTCTGGAAGCGCAAAAGAAGGCTTTGAAATACGAAGAGGAGGAAAAAAGGCTCGTCGATAGCGCTTTAAATTCCTTTGCTGACGTAACTGGGCAGATTTCCGAAAGTGCAAGTAAAGCGCAGACCTTGAACTCCATTCTTGAATCGAACGAAAGCTCCATCACAAACCTGGCAAAAAAGTGGCAGGCTATGGGGATGAGTATCAAAGAATCTGTCACTTGGCAGAATAAAATCGTTTCGCTTGTGAATGGCGGATATAATGTTGCGGCTATGGTGCAGATTGGGAAGGGTGATGAGCGCGCAAGAAAAATTCAGGCAGAGGCAAATGCGCTGGCGGCAAAGAATGACCAGCAGAAGCATGAAGTGGAGTTGTATCAGCAGCAGTCCAAAGCCATTTCTGAAGTCATACAGAAGGAACATGAACGCCTGATGCAGGTTTCAAAGACTTCTAGCGATGAACTGAAAAATATTTCTCTCATGGCGGAGAAGGTGAGGAATCCATATTCTCGCGGTGAAGCGGCTGAAGCGCGTGTGCAGCGTTTCTTAGATGCAGACACAAGCGGCCGCGGCGGAGCCAAAGGTGATGCGAACCGGCAGATTTGGAAGTGGCAGCAGACAGCGGTAGAGGAACTTCGCTCTAAGTTACAAGCACTAAAGCTTGACTACGAAGTCGTTCAGGTGACTACCGAGAAATTCATGGATTCTCTTAAAACCGGAATGAGTGGCAAAGTGAAGCCTGTCATGGACGAAGCTATCAATTCGGCGAAGGTTTGGAATGATGTATTGCAGTCTACGCGGACGAATACAGAACGATTAACTAATGCACAAATTGAGTATATTAAATACCAGTCCAGCGGAAATACGGCAAATGAACTTGGACAAAAACAGCGTATGGCGGCTCTTTTTAAAGAAATTTCAGATCAGTTTGAAAAAGTCGGGATGAGTGCGAAAGAAGCGCAAGTCAAATCCTACGAGTTCATAAACCAGCTTATTCAGGGCTTAAAAACGGTAGATCAGACGAACATTTTATCTGTAGACGCGGCATTTAAGCAGGTCGGGGATAGCGCGAAAGCATTTGCTGATAATTTCAAGCTCGTAAAAGAGCAGATGGAGCAGGTGAAACAGGCGAACGCGGATGCGGCGCTTGAATTTAACGCTCTTTCTAATGCGTTCAAAATCGGCGGAGAAGAAGCGTATCAAGCGACAAAAAAGCTGCTTGAAGAGAGCAAGGCGCTACAAGCCGCGTTGAATGAGCGTGGAGCAACGGATAAAGCGAACGCCGTTTACAAGGAAACCGTAAATTATTTGCAGCAGGTGGCAGAAGCCAAAGACAAGGCAACACTTGCCACGAAGAAAGAAGTCGCTGCTATCAAAGAGGCCAACGAAGCACTGACTGTTCACAAACAGAAACTGGACGAGGCGAATCAAGGAATAGGTCTCTTCAATGGGAAGATGAGCAAGATGCTAGGCGTGGTTTCGTCCGCTGGCATGGGCGTTTCCATCCTCACTGATGCTTATGTAGCAAATACCGATGGCTGTCATGATATGGCGAAAGAGGCCGCGGATGCAGCTATGCAGATTTCCATGATTTCGATGGCCGCGGAAGGGCTCATTGGCCTTATCCCTAGTCTTGTTGCAGGGTTAAAAAGTGCATATACGTGGTTTAGGAATTTAGCCGTCGTCAAAGCTCTTGCTATGAATCCGGCGGGACTTATTGGAGCAGTAGGTGTAGGAACACTCGCCGCTATAGCGTATGGAGTAAGTAGCAAGTATGAGAAGACACAAAGCGGTGACTACAATGTACATGACTTCTTCTCTGACGCGGAGCTGGGAGGATATCATGATGGGAGCGAAGAAGAGGAAATCCCGCAAAGCTCCTATGTAAAGAAATTTACTCCAACGCAGAAAGACTACGACGCGGCGGATGCGGCTGATGAAGAAATGTTCCATACAAAGGCGCAGAACAGTCTTGTGGATATGTACGCGGAAATGGCTCGAATTTCAGAACAGAAGGCAAAAGAGGCCGAGGATCTCATGCGGAAAGCCACGCTCGCCGATGTCGTTAAAAAGCAGGATGACAGCGGGAGCGGAAAGGCGTCCGGCGGTAAATCTGGCAAAGCGGCGCTTCCTGAACTGGAATATACTGATGCGCTAGGAAATGCTTTTTGGTATTTGCAGCACGGTTACAATGTCTACGCGGCCGCTGCACTGGCTGGAAATCAGATGCAGGAAGCGGGGAGAGGCGATACAGAATCCATTGATTATGCCGCGGATAATGGGCAGGGGCATTACGGTTCAGTTCAATGGGGCGGAGAGCGTTTCCAAAACCTCTATGATTATGCTAGTGGCGATTGGACAGATCGGGAGAAACAGCTCGAGTTTTCTGACTATGAATTGAGAGAAGCGCAGTATTACAAAGACGTGGGGACGCGCCTTCGCGCCGCAAGCAGTCTGGAAGAAGCGAATCACATTGTGTTTTCGCAATACGAGGCACCAGGAGATGATACCGAAGGCACGCGGCTTAGTTATGCACAGCAGCTCCTCCCCCGCCTTATGCAGCTTGCTAACAAAGAAGCGACGCTGAACGGCGAGACTGGGAACGGAAGGAAAGACATGGCACGCCAGAGAGAAGAGCTTTACAGAAAGTTGGCGGATGCAACGAAACTCACCATTCGCGACACCCAAAATCTGAATGAAGCTACTCTTTCCGTCACTGGAGCGCAGACGGCCTATGATAAGACCATGCAGGAAGCGAATGACAAGCTCGAAGAGTACAAGATACAGATCGAGAAAGACAAGGCACTCGGTGTGAATGAAAATGTCATCAGCGACTTGCAAAACGCCATGATCGACTACGCGAAGGCTATGAGACAGAAGGCCAAAGAAGCGCAGCAAACGGAAACGATGGGGAGGTATGATGACCAGATTTCTGCGATTTCGAATAGAAATCTTGGGTTTGGCGAAGCCTACAGCCGCTCGCAGGAGCTGACCAATAAGCTGAATGAATACAAGTCTTATTTGCAGGAGCAGCTGAACGACACGAATCTTTCATATAATCAGAGAATTTCTATCGAGCAGAAACTTTCTAGCACTATTAAGTCCATCAATGACCAGTCTTGTTATAACTACAAGGAAGGTTGGAAGCAGGCGCTGACAGAGATTTCTAATCAGCAAATCAACTGGAAAGACACGACGGTCAACCTGTTTTCTGATATCGAGAGCTCACTTGCAAGCTGCTTGTCTTCTACGGGGAATTTCTGCACACGTATGAAATCTTTCTTTAGCGACTTTGCCAAGAGCGTACTGAAATCCATTTCGCAGGTTATTGCCAAAGTGCTCATCATGAAAATGGTAACGGGCATCTTCGGCGGCGGTGGAAGTAAGAGCTTGGGGGCAGCGCATGAAGCCGCTAAAGCTGATTTTGGCGTGTGGGAATCTGTAGCAGCCAATTACGGTTATGCATCCGGCGGCGATGTGCTGACGGATCGCTGGGTGATGGTCGGCGAACGTGGCCCCGAATTGGTACGATTCAGCAGGGACGCTCACGTGTATTCTAATGGCGACACAAGGAAGATGCTTTCCGGCGGAGCACAGACACCGGCGCAGGTGCAGGTGATTGTAAATAACAACACAGGAACACAGATGCAGGCGCGTCAGACGACTTCGCAAGATTCGTCTGGGAAACTGCTGCACCAGATTATTCTTTCGACGGTTGGTGAAGCGCTGACGACTAATGAGTACGGCTTGAAAGATGCAATTATGGGGGTAAGATAAATGGTTTTTCCTGATATACAGACGCCCGATTATCCGTTGAATGAAATATTTACGGATCACACGCTGAAAATGCAAGTGGACAATGAGACCATTCTCACGCGCCCGCGCTTTACGAAGCTTCCTAAAGCATTCAAGCTGTCATGGTCGAAGCTTCCCACAGAAGATTACAACAAATTGCGCGCTTTCTATCAGCAGACGAGAGGAGGCGCGCTTTCCTTTGGGTGGACTTATCCGGCGGACGAAGGGAATGAATACTCAGGGCGGGAATTCACGGTTCGCTTCACTGACAGCGAGCTTTCCTTCCAGCTGGTAGAGCTGAATCTATGGAGTGGCAGTATTACATTGAGCGAGGTATAGCATGAATCTTTCTACGGCGGCGATTATAGAAAAAAACAGGGTATCCACCGATGGCGTCTACCTGCTTTTGCTGACTATACAGTATAAAAATGAAGAGGCCATTCATCTTGTACTGAATAATGAAAAAATCACATTCAAGGGGGTAGATTACTACCCTTATTATTTTTCTCTTTCAGAAGTGAAACAGACTTCTACAGAATTGCCGTCGTGTACCCTTACAGTTTCCAATATCACAGGCACGATTTCTCGCATTTTGGAAGCGTATGACGGGGCGTCCGGCGGGAAAGTCACTGTAGCCGTTATCAACACGAATATTTCTGATGAGATTTTACAGGAAGAACATTTCGTTATTGCCGGAGCCACAACGAAAAAGGATTACGTATCTATCAAGCTAGGATGCGGCGCAAGTTTAGACCGGCGTTATCCAAACGTACGTATCATGAAAGATTGGTGCCCGTTCAAGTTTAAGGGCGTTCGGTGTGGGTATAAAGGACCGCTCACTACCTGCAATAAGACGTTGACTGATTGTCGGGAACGCGGGAACAATACGAGATTTGGCGGTGAACCGACGATACCGCAGGGAGGCTTGTATGCTAGACGTAACTGATTTGGTGGGGCAGCCATTCGAAAAGTACCCGTGTTGGGAGCTGGTGAAAGAGGTTTTCCGGCGGCGGGGAGAGACGCTGCCGGATTATCTAACGATGGATTATAGCAATCCGGCGGACATTAAAGGTGTCAAATACTACGAAAAACTATCTAGCCCGGAAGAGGGAGCTATTTGTGCTTTTGATTTAGGCGGGCACGGGATTGACCACGTGGGCGTTTATCTGGGGAACAATATGCTGCTTCACTCTACTACGGTCAGTGGCGTATGCATTGAGCGATTTTCCCGGTATGTTTCGAGATTAAAGGGGATCTACAGGTATGGTACATGTCATCATAATCACGAACCCATTTGATGCGGCAAAAGGGAAGAAAGAGTATTGGGCCCCGTATGACAAACAGAAGCCGGTACGTGAATATCACGCAGAAGATGGCGAAAAGCTATATGCGGTGAATGGTGTACAGGTGAATCCGAGCGCAACGGTCAGGGATGGGCAGGAAATCGTAGTCGCTCCAAAAATCCAGAAGAAAGCATTCGGGTGGATTTTGGCCGTTGGTTTAACAATTTTTGGCGCTGGCATGGCAGGGGCGGCGTTCAAGGCGGGCATTAGCGGTTGGCTTATGGCCGGACGCATTGCTGGTGCGTTAGCCATGACGCTGATCGGAAACCATATCATGACCAAACTGACCATGCCGAAAGCAGACCTTACTAATGCTTCCGAGCAGTCGAACACATACGGATGGGGCACGCCGTCTACGCTAACCGGGCAGGGGTATGTTTTACCTATTTGCTATGGTAAGGTAAAAACGGCGGGCATGATGTTGCAACGTCATGTTATTTCTGACGGTAAAAATCAGTATCTTAATATTCTCTATTGCTTGGCAGAAGGCGTGATTGATGATGTGACGGACATCAAGCTGAACAGCAATCCGATTGAGAATTATACGGACGTTTCGATCAATATCCGTAACGGTTCTAACCAGCAGAGTATCATCCCGGACTTCAATGATTCTTATGCCGACACGGCGTTAGCATATGAGCTGAACGTGGGTAAATGGAGCACAGTCACGCTGGAAGGGGATGCCGCGAACGGGATTGAAATCACGCTTGCTTTTCCGAATGGCCTTTATTATTCGAATGACAGCGGGGCTGCTGATTACACAAGCGTCACGATAAAGGCACAATATCGGAAAGTGGGAGCGTCGGACTGGGAAGATATTCTGATCCGCAATGAGAATTACCAGTGGGAACCAGACTGGTTTACCGGAAGCAGAAAGTTTATTGGAGTTTTCACAAAAAAGCAGCACTATTACAATGATTGCCGAAAACTTGTAGGCTATGAAACGTATACAGACTGGCGCGGGAAAACGCGTTATAGGTATGATAAGGACGGAAAGAAAATACCGATTTATACCTATTCAATGACCTATGATGAATGGTGGAAGAAAATCCACGATGCGCACTTGTATGATGGCATTATCAGGCAGAAAGAAACCGGCGTTTTCTATCGTATGTACCGTGTTTACGATTTAGATCCAGCACAGTACGAAGTACGTGTACAGTGTACGGCAAAGGATCGGACAGACATCCGAACGGCGAATAAAGTACAGTGGGTTGCAGTCACGCAGGTTATTTATGACGATTTCTCTCATCCGGGCAAAGCGCTTCTCGGGTTAAAGGCGCTTGCTACCGATCAGCTATCGGGCAGTGATCCCCAACTTACATGTGTTATCGAGCGTTCCACTGTGTACGTCTGGAATCCATCAAAAGAAGCGTATGAAATGCAGGCGGCCAGCAATCCGGCGTGGGCTTGCTATGATATTCTCCATGGATGCAGGAAGCTCCTGAATTCTGATAAGCAAACTTACTCTTATGAAGCAGAAGGCATCTCTAAAGAGAATATGGATTATTACGCTTTTGCGGCGTGGGCGGCTATGTGTGACAGCGCGAATATCCAATTCAACTATCTCTTTGATAGCGCTATGAAGATGTGGGATGCGGTGAATTATCCCTGCCGCGTCGGGCGTGGATCTGTAATCATCGTCGGAACAAAAGTATCGTGTATTTACGACTACGCGAGCCCGGCAGTTCAGCTTTTTACCGTCGCGAATATCAAGAAGGATTCTTTTTCGAATGAGTATTTAGCGACAGAAAGCCGGGCAAACAGCATTGAGATTTCCTTCATGAATCGCGAGAAAAACTATGAGAGAGATGTTCTTGCCGTTTTCAACGAAGAATACGATAGCAGTGATGCGGTGGCGCAGCCTACACAGATCGAGCTGATGGGATGCACTGACGCGAAGCAGGCGTATCAATACGGGAAGTACAAACTTCGAGAGAACAAATATGAAATTCGCACGATTCAGTTTGAGGCATTTGCAGATTCTATTGCTTGCCAGATCGGCGATGTCATCACCGTGCAGACGGATGTGACGGAATGGGGGATCGGCGGTCGCGTAGTAAATGCGGATGGCAACACCATTACGGTAGATGTGGATAATCTTGATGGCGGCGATTATACGTCATTCATGTATCGTGATAGCACAAATGATTCTCTTGTGAAGAGAAATGCCATTTCCGCGGCGGGAAATACTGTCATCATTGACGGTATAAACACGGCTGCGAAAGATGATGTGTACGTGCTGGGTAAGGCAGGGTTTCAGGCTAAAGAGTTTAAAGTCCTGTCTATATCTACGAATATGGACGAAGAGACGCGGACAATTACGGCGGTGGAATACTATCCGGAACTATATGATGCTGATACGGACAAAGTTCCAGAAATCGTTCGACCGACGTCGATGATAGAAGCGCCTAAAAATCTGATATTGTCTAGTGAAAAGTACGCAGAATTTGACGGGACTATTACTTCACTGGTTCACTGCACGTGGATCAATCCTAGACAGTTCAACACGGTATGTCTCGAAAAATCTACCGATGGCGTGAATTGGACGTTTGAGAAAAAGTTCACGCAGAACGAAAGCTCCTATACGTTTACCGCGTTATCATTACAAGTTTATCGTGTTCGCGTTTATGCAATCAATGATATTGGCGAAAAGTCCGATTACGCCGAAAACAACATTCTAACTGATGGACAGGACATGCTTCCCCCGGATGTAGAAAGCATTAACGTGGAGAAGATGGCGAGCGGTCTCCGGCGGTATTGGTGGAAATTTACTTACCCTTATCCCAATGACATTGCGGGGTTCAGAATTAAGTATACGCAGGGGCAGGAGCTAAATTGGGATAACGGCATACCGGTACAAGCAGGGCTTATAACAACGCAGCCGTATGAGACACAGACGATCCGCCAAGGGACGCACGCGGTTATGATTAAAGCGGTGGACAATGCGGGCAATGAATCTAAAAAATATGCATATTGCATTCTTGATTTAGGTGATTTGCTCGAGGAAAATGTTTTAGCGCGAACCGACTTTAAGCATGATAACTGGAATGGCGTTGATACGACGGGCGAGGTTTTGCACGATGGGAATATTCATCCGCCTGAAAGCAATTCGTTATGGGTTGCGAAGAGTAAAGGTATGTTTACGCTTCCTGATGAAAGCATGTGGAAGAACAGCTATAAGGCATATGATTCTGTTTTTATGTTTGTTGTGAATGCGTCTGGTCAGTTTTGGATCAAGTCAGATATAAGCGGTCCGGCTATTGTTTATTATCGTAAGATTTTATTCAGTTCGGTGTTCAGAGACGAAAACGATCCCATGTTCAATGAAAGTGACAGTAATATGTGGCCGATTGACAATGAAGGATCGCTGTGGAAGCAGTATTCTGATCGAGTAATTGTTTCGAAAAATGACGTTATACAAATCAAGGTGCATTCTCTGAATGGCTCACTGGAAGAAACAGTAATCAACGATATAGAAGCGATTGTTGATGTTCCAGATCGAAACGAACATTTTGACGACTTGGCTATCGCAAAAGAAGGAACACAACTTCCAATCGTTACTCCGCACTACAAAACGACGGCTGTTCACATCGACGCGATTCAAGGTAGCGCAGTAAATTTCCGATTTATTTCAAAAACCCCGTGTATTATTCAGCTGATTGATAAAAGCGGGGATAGTGTTGCTGGGTTCGTAGACGTTTCCTGGCAAGGTTATGAGGAGGATAAGTAAATGGCAATTCCAAAGTTATACCCAGACGTTGAGCAAGCATTAAGGTATCCTGACAATTTAGGAAATGGCGGCACTACGCAACATGAGTTCCAGGAATTTATTCGGAACATCTATGGCGTCTTAGACGGATGCGTCAAGTCTGGTGGGGTGTGGCAGCCAAATTCGGCAGTTAGCGCGGGGGATATTGTCATCGCCCCGGAAATGGCCGCAGGGACAAAAGCGCTTGTGATTCAAGCGGGGGTAACAAGTAATAATGAGCCCGCGTGGGGCGACGTTGGAACAACTATAACAGACGGGACTGTAAAGTATACAATTATTCCGTCCTATGTTCTTGTCGCAACTGATGAAGAAACATCAGCGGGGACGGACACGAGAAAAGCAGTATCTCCGGCGGGGTTGCACAATGTCACAGAAACGATTAAGGAGTATGTCGATGGCAAGAACGCAGATGTGGATAAAAAGATCGATGATACAAAAGGCGAACTCATTAAGTACGCTGATAGATACAGGAATACGACGACTTATCAAAGAAGCGTTCTTCCAGAATCTGCGAAGACGAAAATTATTATTTCCCCGTCATTGGTCGGAATCGAGAACGCAATTTATCAGTCGGAATCGAGCACATCGCTTGATTTAACAAAATCAACGTCATGGGATAATCCCAATTACATTGCGAACACTAATCGCGCGGGGAAAGATTTCTACATTTATGCATGTATACCGGACAGTGGGGCAGAGCCAAAATTTATTCTGTCTGCTAACAGTACCGTACCCACTGGGTATACGGCGGATAATTCTAGGAAAATCGGCGGGTTTCACTGCTTGTGCGCAAGCGTTGGTACAATCAGTGGGCACTCGCTTTCTGGATACATTACGGGCGATATCCTCCCCGCGTCCGTGTGGGACTTACTGCATAGATGCAAAGGCGAAAATGAAGGTATGGTATATGATGCTTATGACGATGTGTGGATTGGTATTTACTTGCTCTCGTATGATAATGGCCGTGCGGTAAGCCGTTTTAATGGAGTTATTCTCGATGGCGAAAGCACGCCGAAAACGCACGGTTTGTGGTTTACAGAAACGCTCGCAAAGCAGAAAATGCGTCTCCCATATTTGCATGAATTTTTCAACGCACTCAAAGGATGCCAGGAACAGGTAAATATTAGCGGTTCAAAAGACTGGAACACGACTGGCGGTCATGTGTACACAAACAACGTTCGTTGCATTTCAAACATTGGACTTGAAGATCCTACTGGATTTATGTGGCAGTGGAGTAATAACTATGGCATGGCTGGTGGGTCAGGATGGGGCCAGTCTACGTATGATTCGCAGGTGGATAGCGTGAACCGTGGCGGGTCCTATGGGAATCTCTGGTTGCCCCTCGTTGGTGGTGGGTGGGTTGATGGGTCGGATTGCGGCTCGCGCTCGGTCGCTGGTGCCGATGTGGCGGCTTTCCGCCCTGCGTACGACGGGGCTCGCCCTGCGTCTGAGCCAAGGGTCGTAATTCTCTAAGCCGAGGTGGTCTATATGGTCGATAGTTCGTAGCGGTCGATATGGTCGCAAATCGCAAGTCGAAAGTCGGCTGGCATTGGCTTGTAAGTCGCTGGTTGCCCCACGTTGGTAGTAAGTGGAATAATGGGTCGAATTGCGGCTCGCGCTCGGTCAATGGTAACAATGTGGCGGCTAACCGCAATGCGAACAACGGGGCTCGCCCTGCGTCTGATACGAGAGAAATAAAGCGTCTTAGCCTAATCCCTTGGCTGGACTTACAGGCCATGGCATTGTGCCAAAATACATTACGGGAAAATGGCGGGGTTAGTAGAAATCATCGAAAGTTCCGCCATTAAAAGAGGTGAATCATATGAAACGATATGGGAATTTGTGGGATGAGGTCATATCCGAAGATAACTTGAGGCAAGCATACAAAAATGCATGTCGGTCAAACAACAAGAAATCTCATGCAACGAAGAACGCCATTTGCCGCACTAAAGACCATCTTGACGATTGCATTAAATATTTACAGTACATTTTATCCCATAAAACATGGAAACCATCAAAATATAAAGAACGTGTGATTTATGAGCCAAAGAAAAGGACGATCTACATTGCGAAGTTCTTTCCAGACAGAGTGTTGCACCATGCATTTGTTGACGTTGCCATGCGAGTGTGGGATAAGCTCATGATTTACGATACGTACTCATGCCGCGTAGGGAAGGGACAACACAAGGGCAGTCGCCGGTGTATGGAGTTTATCAGGAGGTACAAGTATTGTTTGAAGTGCGACATTTCAAAATTTTATCCGTCTCTTGACCATGATTTAATAAAAACTATTATTCGGAGAAAAATCAAAGACAAGAATCTTTTATGGGCGCTTGATTTGGTCGTTGACAGCTTCGAAGGTAGAAAGAACGCCCCAATCGGCAATCTAACCTCACAATGGTTTGGCAATTTATATTTATCAGAGTTAGACGATTTTGTGAAACAGACGTTGCACATTAAAGGCTATATTCGATATTGCGATGACTTTATTCTGTTCGGGAATAGCAAGACAGAGCTACGAGAAGCCGGTCGTAGAGTTCGAGATTTTGTAGAGAGCCAACTGCTACTCAGCTTTTCAAAATTTGATTTGTTCCCAGTGACGCGCGGGATAGATTTTTTAGGGTACAGGCATTTCCCCAATGGGTGCATTCTTGTGCGGAAAACAACAGCTAAACGCATGAAACGGAAGTTAAAAGAACTGCCGCATTTGATACGAATGCACAGGAAGTGCCCAGAAAAAGCGTTATCTACTATTGCGAGCATTGAGGGTTGGCTGAAACACGCAAATACGCATAACTTTCAAATTTCGTTACAACTGCAAAGATTGAAGGAGGAAATCAAGAGTGAACAAATTCAGCCAGTTTGCAAAGAAACAGGATTTACGCCTTGACGGGGATAAGATCAATATAGCGGATGTTTTCGACAAGACTATCTGCGTGACAGGTTATCGCATCATGCAATCAAGGGCAGTGAAGGATAAGGAAGTTCTGCAACTTCAATTTTCATTTCCCGCTGATACGGCCCATAAAATTATATTCACCAATTCAGATGTTCTTATGCGGCAGGTAAAAGAGTACGAAAGCTATATCCCATTTGAAGCAAAGATTATCAAGACAGGCAGTTGTTACACATTTGTTCAGGAGGATGAGTAAGATGGTTGGATATCCAAAGTATCTGAATACGAAAGATGATTATGAGTTTGTGAGAAAGAATTTCCCTGAAGAAATGTGGCAAGAGGCGTTCCAGTCACTCCTTGATACCCGTTGCGATTGGTTTAATGAGGGAGAAATCGCTGGAGACGGCATCAATGATGAGACGCATAAAGTTGTGATTGACGAACAGAGCGGGGCGAAGTATCAATATGTGTACAAAGAAAACCCGAATTGTCGTATGGAACAACTGGGATACACAGAAGATGAAATAAAGGCCATTTTAGGATAAACAACATATAGGCCATAGAAAAGAGGTGATTATCATGAAAGCAGAACGGAAAGCAGTTAAAGAGTGGCTCAGAACGATGGATCGCGGCGAGTATGAACAGATGCTTCGTGATGCGTTGTTTACAGAAGCAGAACTTCGATATATTCACATGCGATGCATCGAGGGCAAGTCTTTCAAAGAAATAGCCATTGAATGCGAGCTTTCCAGGCGAACGATGTGTAACATAGCTAAGCGAATTGCCGAAAAGATGCACAAATCTTTCGCAAAACATGAACATTATTTTCACTAAAAGTGCACCATTCCTGATTCTTCCCATAGTATACTATGTATAACGAAGGGAGGAATGAATATGTATGGCAACAATTATCAGCAGCCGTTTCAAACGGGTATGTTTGGCGCAGTGCCGCAGATGCAGCAGCGCCTGGCACAGATGGAGCAGGCGTACATGGCACCGGCACCGCAGATACCGCAGTATGTCATCTGCAATATGGTGTCTAGTGTAGAAGAAGCGAAGGCGCGTGAAATCATCCCGAATGGGGCATCTTATTTCTTCCCTTCTCCATCCGAAAATCGGATTTATGAGAAATCAACCGGCATGGATGGGCAGCAGATTTTCAAGGCGTATGAATTGGTTGATCTTCCAAATGTCATCCCGGCGACTTCCGGGAGCGTGAAAGCGCTGGAAGAGAAGGTCCAGCGTCTTGAAACCATGATGAAAGATTTCATGAAGGGAGGAAATCAGAATGTTAAATCCAATGCAGTTAATGGGAATGCTCACAAGGGCCCAGAACCCAATGGAAATCTTAAACCAGATGGCCGGAAATAACCCGGTGTTTGGGCGCGGATTGCAGATGGGCAAAGGCAAAAGCGTTTCTGAATTACAGGGCATTGCGGAAAATCTTGCAAGGCAGCGTGGTGTGAATCTGAATGATTTCCTTCAGCAGATGGGATTTAGACGTTAGCTAACGTTTTATACACTCTATATTCCGAAAGGAGGAAATCAAAATGCCAGAGAATGAAGGCATCATGCCCGTTTGGAACATGAACGAACGCGGCACGGGAAACGGTTTTGGCGATTGTAACGGCATGTGGTTCATGTGGATCATTGTCATTATCGCCCTCATGGGTGGATGGGGGAATAACAACATGTATCCTCCTATGCCATTCCCCGTTGGTAATGGACTTACACAGGCAGAAATGCAGGCGGGGTTTAACCATCAGGACGAGATGAATCAGATCAGAGGCGTAACCTATGGGCTGTCTGATGGCTTTTATGCACAGAACACCACGCTTCTGAATGGAATGAATGGCATCGAGAAAACCGTGATGCAGGGGAACTACGGTATTAACCAGCAGCTCGCAGAGAACCGATTCGCACAGCAGAATTGTTGCTGCGAAACAAACCGCAATATCGATAGCGTGCGGGCGGAAAACTACAGGAACACTTGTGAGGTTAAAACGGCCATTCACGAAGAAGCAGAGCGTACACGCGGCCTGCTGATGGCTAACCAGATGCAGGAACTCCGCGACAAGCTGGCAGACCGTGACCGGGAATTGCAGACGGCTAATTTCAATCTTAGCCAGAGCATTCAGAGCGCGGCTATCGTGGGGCAGCTTAGACCGTACCCGCAGCCAGCTTATATCGTAAACAGTCCGTATCAGTCCACCACTACGCCAGGTACTACCACCTAGCCAATATTATAAAATGCGCCTTGCGAAAAGCAGGGCGCATTTTTAATAGGCGGTACTTTTTGGATTTCACGTATTTCAAATTATTTGGAGGGGGATAAAAATGGATGATATGATGACGTCCATTGTTACGCAGCTTGTTTATGCAGCTATTACATTCGCGATGGGGTACAGCTGGAACAAGTCGCGCAGTCTGGCAGCCATTCAGAAGAACATGGAAAAGGGGATCGGCTTGCTTTTGCGCAGCGAATTACACAACTATCACGAGAAAGGCAAAGTCAGGGGATTTTTGACCTACCGAGAGGAAAGGGACGCAGAAGAAATATATTCTGTTTATCGGGCCTTGAATATGAACGGGTACGGAACCACCTTGATCACTGAAATACGTAAATATCCAAAAAAGGAAGTGTCAGAAAATGCAAAAATTATTACAAGGGATTTATAGTAAGCTCCTGCAAATAAAGCGGCAAAAAATACAAACTTCCATGATTATTGTTTACTGTTATGGCGGTGGCCTAGCCGCACTTACCCTTCTCATGATTGCCTCTTGGTGCGTCAATTGGTATCATTCAGGTTCGCCGGATGTAAACGCGTTAATCGACATTTTCAAAAACTATACGGCAACGCAGGTAGTAGCCGCCGCCACATTCGTTTCTGTCTTTTGTGTAGACGCAGATGGTGACGGAAGACCGGATGCGGCCCAGAAGCAAGCAGAGAAAAATCAGCCGACACCACCGCCAGCCATTCCTATTAGATTGGAGAATAAAAAATGAATATAAAAGAAGTGGAAGATGCATTGCGAGATGCAAGGCCTGAATTCTACAAATATCCTTATCCGGTGAAAGTGTATTGGCATTGGACGGCGGGGCACAGGGATATGACGTTCAATGATTACCATTTCTGCATTGACGGATCCGGGGATATTATCCAGACACTGCCATTGACTTTTATCCCCACGGCAACGTATAGGAGAAATACAGGATCGATCGCTATTGCTTTGTGCGCAGCCTATGGGGCGGAAGCGTTTAAAGGAGATCCGTATTATTGCAAGCTTGGGGATGAACCGCCGACGGATGAGCAGATTGAAGCGCTCGCTTTTCTTTCTGCGAAGATTGCACAGGTTTTCGATATAGATATCGACATAGAGCATTTCATGACGCACGCAGAGGCAGCGGACAATATGGATGGATATAACGCGCATGAGCAGTATGGGCCAAATTCCACTTGCGAAAGATGGGATCTGGCAGTGCTCCATGAGGATGACGAATGGATGAGTGGCGGTGACACGCTTCGCGGAAAGGCTATTTTCTACAGATCGCAGATGGATATGCTCGATGAGGAATAAATCGAGAAGTCACGATGTTTTTATTTGGCTTTATAGGCGTTTGCTGTGCATACCACGATACATTTATCAAAAGAGCAGCGCAAACGTCTGTGGTATGCCAAATTCGCTAAATTTCACGCTTTTGGGCGTTTGTATAAGAAGGAAGAGTGGCGGGTTATGTATGAATACTTTAAAAAGAACCGTAACGCTATATTTAGTGGCGTTATTATTCTCATTCTCATTTGTGTTTTTGCCTTTTTCATCCTGCGAAGCGGCACAGGTGTATCAGATATCGGAGGAGCAGTTGACCGAACTATCGATGATAACAAAGAGGTGGGAAGAGAGATTGGCGCTGCTACAGACGAAGTTAAGCGTGCTGGAAATGAGCTCGACGGGGCAAGAGAAGGAATTGACCGAAGTATTAAGTCAATTACAGAAGTCAAAGAATCAGCTGGCAGAAACACAGAAGAGCTTAGAGAGTGCGAACGTCTCATTAGAGAAGGCAAAGCTGATTATCAGCGAGCAAGAGAAGCTCTTGATGCAATTAGAAAAAGCGGTGAAGGATCTGGAACATAGGGCGCGCTTGGCAAAGAGACAGCGTAATGCGTGGGCGGCCTTATCCGGCGGGCTATTACTTTATGGCATAGCAAAATGAATAGATATACAAGACGGCGGGATATCCCGCCGTCTTTTTTTATGCCTTTATGCAAATGTGCATAGAACCGTATGCAAAATAGGAGGATATCATGAAAATCAAAATCAAGGAAACAATGGACAAATAAATCCGCTAGTGCTAAAATACAGGTAGCCTCCAAAGGCTAATAAAATAACGGAAGGGGAAAGAGCATGTTGGTACGCCAGCATGCTCTTTCTCTTTATGGGAATAGTAATACCATATAAAATATTTCTATTACAAATTGATTGCGGGGAAATTTCCCATGACGTATAATATAGCCGTAGGAACGTTCCTGTTGACTGCCGCATAGGCAGCTTAGAGGTTGGGGCGCTCCTATTGTCTAGGGGGGACGCTCTCTAGTGGATTAAAATGCGTATAGCATAGAAAAAGAGCAGCTTATCCTTATGGGGTGGCTGCTCTTTTTCTATTTTATATGAGTAGGTGGGTATATGGATATAAAGAATAGCGTTCCGATGCGGCTATTGGCAGCTGAGAAAATCAAGCATCCGTACTTCTTTAAAAGGGTTGAACAATTAGTAAGAGATAAAGAGGCGGCGTGGGATCTCACATACTGCTATTGCCCGATATGGGTAGGCATGTCATATGTACTGCATTTAGAAGGATTAAAAGAACTCAATCTCATAGCATCAGCAGAGGGTTCAAAGCTATCTACATTGATTTCCTGGCGGCAGTCTAAGAATATCTACGATATCGATGAGGGACTAGTAGAGGAGTTTTTGGAAAGGTCTGACGGGAATATGGAGATCACGTCAGATATGTTGGTACTGCCGACCTGGTGCATTTATCTCAAAATCCCGCTTATAGCTGAATTTTCCGGTGCATTCGTCATGTTTGATGACCACGAAAGCTACGGCAAGGAGCTTTATATTGAGCCGGTAACCGATGATTGCCAGTTTATAACAGCCATCTATTTGAAGATCCCCAAAGAACCGAGAATGTTAAGGGATATCATTAAGGAGCAGTTTGAGGAGATCTTAGAGAATAGGAATATAAAGAGATACGGGCTCACCACGGATGATGTGCGAGAGTATTACAAATATTCGATGAAAACGATTAAACTTGTGGTCAATATACTCATGTACATGTCAGCAGTGAACGCAGAAATCGTATTTAAGAACGCAAGGTCGTATAAGGCTACGAAGAAAATCAAAGATACGCCACGCGAGGTAAAAGCATTCACGGTCGGGGAGAAAACAGGCTATAGGATCCGTACTCTGAAAAAGGCGGTAGTGAGATATAATGAATCTCAATCGTCCGGCGGACATCATAGATCTCCTGTCATGCATGTAAGAAGAGCCCATTATCATACATTCTTGTGCGGTAAGGGCAGGAAGGGGAAACGCTTAAAGTGGCTGCCGCCTGTCATCGTAAACGGGAATCAGGAGCCTGTGGATATAGTGACTATCACGAAGGTGAAAAAAGAATAGCATGTAAAAAGGTACTTCTTTTGGTTTCAAAAAAAATTGAATTTGGGCCGTATAGAGAAATTTCAAGGTACTTCTTTTCATTTGAAATAAATTGAATCGTGGCCGTAATAAAAAAATCCAACTTGCACAAACAATGTACAAGCTGGATTTTTTATTATGACAGGATAGAGAAATATTCATATTATGAATAATGCCATGCAAGGAGCGCCATCTGATAGTGACGGCGCTCCTTGCGTTGAAAGGAATGAGGTTAGTAGTTATGCTGAGAAAAGAATTGGGAAGAAGCATAACTACTTGATTATTATAATGGAACGGAAGAAATAAATATAGAGAGAAGAGTTTGGCGTTGCTGGCGCAATAACATACTACGCCAGTGACTTGCCGATCAATTTTAATTCAATTCATCTTAATTCAATTCATTTCATTTTTAATTCATTTCAATTCGATCTGAAGATATTGGATCAAACCGAAGAAAGTATAGATTTGTATTTTTCTGACTTTTTTGCCTCATGCCAACTTATATAATTATGTTATAATATTTGGCTTTGTGATTTGGCTAAGGCAACATGGCATGCTTCTAAAAATTTAGCACAAGATTGATATTGAGCGCAGGACATGGGGCACTAATGTAGAAAATATGCGGCGTTTCCAGCGGAGCTGATGCAGTCAAAAGAAAGTCGGGCATGTGAAGCGGGAGGATATTTTGGGCGGCTCCGGCGGGCCATGCCGATGCAGGTTTATATTTACATCTGTTGGCATTTCGAATTGTCGGGAAATGCGAACTTGCGTTTATATCAATGCTGGTTTGCGTTTACGCACAGATCGCCCATAAAAAAATTTTGCAAGTTGTCGTTTACGCGAAAAAAATTTTGCAAGTTTGCGTTTACGCAAAAATCTGGTCGAATTACGCGCCTGATTGTCGTTACTGGTCGATAAAGCTACGTTCCAACATAGAGCGTTGACAATATACTATACCACCATAGACGGGCACGCCCCTTCCTTCCGTCCCCCAGCTCCCGCAGTCGTTGCGGAATGGGCCGCCACGGACGCGCCGGGATCACCACCACCAGCACCCGCAGCCGTGGAGGAAGTGGCCGCCCTGGACGCGCCGGATCACCACAAGCACCCACGCCACCGGGGAAGGATGGGACGCCCTGGACGCGCCGGACCATCCCCCAGCGCCCGCAGCCGCGAGGGAAGGGGACGCCATGGACGCGCCCGGATCAGCCCCACCCCCACGCCCGCCAGGGACGGAAGAAAGAGGGGACCACGGACGCGCCGGGGTCACATTTCCACCAGCACCCGCCGCCGTAGTGGAAGGAATGCCCTTGACATGCTGGATCACTCCTACCAGCGCCAGCACGGCACGGGGACGCCATCGGGCGTTTTCAAATCCTATATATTCCCCAGCGGATTTTTTTACAAAAATACGAATAGGCGGGCGGGCACACCGCCATGGGCTGCTTCCGGGATATAGAGAAGCGGCCCAGATGGGCCGCTTATAAATTGTATGTGTTTAATTTTCGCGCGTAACGGCTTTTTTCAATGCCTCTTTTGCGGTGTCAAGCCCTGCTATTAGACCGTCATCAAGGTCTGTATCACTGATCGCCTCGTCAATATCATCATATATTTCGGCGAGTTCATCGGGCGCGGAAATGGCTTCCGCTAGATCGCTTTTTATGCTGTCTAGCTGATATTGCATATTCTCCACATTGCGCCAATATTCGGCGGTATCCGCAGATACTATATAACATGTGCAGCCGTCTTCATCCTCTGCTTCCGCGTAATCGGCCCTATGTACAAAGGTTGCCGCCTCCATACAAAGGTCCTCATAATAATTTACATCTACATAGTTTTTTGTATCTCTAATATATAATCTCATTTTTGCACCCTTTCCGGCGGAGCTTGTGCCCCGCACTAAAAATATAATTGCCTGCCATCATCAGCACCGCGGCGGTATAAAAATATCATTTCTGAAAATCTTTCAGAACCGCTATAATTTTATCACGGTTCTTTTTCATTTTTACCGTACATTTTTTTTATCTCCTTCTGTAAAAATGCATACCCGTTATTCCCTGGACCTCCAAAACTGTTATACGAAATCATGCCGTAATAATTATACTCTACATAAAAATGCTTCTTCATTTTGTTTACCTACCTTCCTAGAATGCACATAATAATCAATGCAATCAATAGAGATATTATCATTTTATCACCTACTTCCCTACAGAAGTAGGATCAATTTTATTGTACATTTTCAATTTCCTTTCCGGCGGGCTTGCGCCCGTGCTTAAAATATTTTTACCTACCATCATCAGACCCCCGCCGAGTGGCACCGGGATGACGGGGCCCGCGCCCCGTTTCGGTTTACTTTGATATTGTTCTTCCTTTGGGTGGAAGATAAATAAGCAGGTCATGAGCGATTCGGCGGCGCCCATACATACGAGCATAACGCCCGACTGCTTCCGGATCGGTGCCATCGCTGCACCCGGTCCCGGTGGCTTCTTCGACAAGGGACCATGAAAGCCGGATGATCCCGCCCCCTGCCCGGGCGCCGTTTTCCCGGAGATATACGGACACAAGATTATTTTCGTAAAATACCGCATTGCCGCGGTATTTCCGCGTGCAGAAATCATAATGTACAGCTTCTGCACGCGCTAATTTTTCTTCATTGATTTTCATTTTTTACCCCCCCCTGGCGTCCAACGCCTTATAACTAACAAAATAACGGAAGTGGAAGGGGACTTTTTAGAGAGATCCCCCAGAACTCATTAAATTTTTCCACGCCCCCTAATTTTTAAATCCATAGCCTTCTTTTTTGCAGCATGGGGCCACCGCGAACCCTTCTAGGCAATAAATATTAGCGTCGGGCCATTTTTCTATAATTTTCATCTTTAAGTTGTCTTCCCCAATTCTTGCGTATGCATAACATTTAAATGCATATGCCGGTAATGTCCAGTTGTCCGGGCGTCCACATTTTTTGAAATAATTTTCCCATTCTTTTTCTACGATGTCTGCATTTCCGTTATAACTTACCGGATAAAAAATATTGATTTCGCCTCTTTCATTTTCAAGATACATAGTATACCATTTGTATTGTGTCGTTTTCCGAACCGGTACTAAAATAACATTTTTAACCATAATCGTGACCTCCTGGACGCCCAGCGCCTAAACAACTAATAAAAAACGGAAGTTGATGGGGACTTTTTAGAGAGATCCACCAGAACTCAAAATTATTCGAAAAACTTTTCCCATAAAAAATCATTTACTTCGCTCGCGACGGAGCGAAAAATAATATTTATCATTTCCGCTTGTGCCGGTATGGGGTTTACTAGATAGTCTTCCAATTTATTATTCATATGACTAAATAGGCAAACGTCGGATAGATATCCAATAATGTATTCTCTGTATTCTTCCCAGATTTCGTATATTCCGCTACTATATCGCGTTTCTGAGAAGTCGTCTTCTTCATTCTCAATAAATTCGCAAGTACGCATAACCGCTTTAATCGCGTTATGCATGCCCGTTTCCCCTTCCTCGCGAAAATCAAAACTTCTATCTATAATTTCTGATATCATTTCATTGACTAATTTCCCCGCCCATCCAATTTTCCCCATTTTTGCGGGGATGACGTCGCCAAGAATATCTTCTAAAAGTTCGCTATAAAAAGTCATTTTAATTCTCCTTTCCCCCAAATCGTTTTCCGTCCGTATTCTATTTTCAAAATGTCTTTTGCGTGAACGTGGTCAAATGGGAGTTCAACCCGTCCATTATAATCTTGTTTTAATTGTAGATCGCCGGATAAATTGCTAATATTACAGGCGGTCGGATCTAATGCTTGCCAGGGGGTTGATAGTTGATAAGGATCTATTTTCATACTCATTATTTTCCCTTCGATGTCAATACCAGCCTTTTGATATTTATAACTCCTATTTTCATTTCTCCCGACTACCGTTATTTTTATTTTTTGGGGGGGCTCTTTCCCGCTGAAGAATGCCTTATACGCCCGCGCCATGCCTTTTGTATATATTTCGTCTTCTGTCGGAGTATAGCTATTAACAAGATCAGCAATTATAAGTGCGTCACATAAATCCATAAAAAAATTGTCATATAACTTGATGGGGATTCCTTCTTCCCATGTGTGGAGAGTGTTTTTTATAAAATCTATTACCGCACTTTCAGCTTGACCGTTTTTGATAAAATCAACTAATGCATGGAAGTATTTTTCTTTTAGTGCTTCGTCTATGCTTTCGACCATATATGAAATGCTTGATTCTCTTTTTACTTCTTTGTGCAATTCATTTAATGCTGATACTTCTTTTTCTCCTTGTAAATAAATGGCGCGCGCTTTGTCTATATAATATGTTTTTCGCCAGGATGTTTCCTGCTCCTTAATTTTAATTTTATTTAGCGCTTTATTCTTGTATTTCGCAATAAAAATTGAAGGAAGGATTTTTGCAAAAATTTTATTAAAATTTTCAACAACTCTGGATTTTTCATAGAATCCCATGCCCTCTTCCTGGATCGTGGTCATCTGCTTCCCCCAAAAATTCTTAAATAAGCAAATTTTTTCTTTTTTGCTGTAAATCGCGTTAAAATCAAATTCTTCATATACTCCTTTTCCGATTTTGCAAGCCGGCATGCTATAAATGTATTCCAAGCCATTAAAAGGAATTCTAATATAAATAGTTTGTGTTTCTTTCTCATTATCAAGCATTGTTGGGTCATTGCTTTTTAGCCAACTCATGATTTTTTGGGGGAATTCGCTGTTGTACATTTTTTAACCTCCTGGACGTTACGCGTCCTAAATAACTAATAAAATAAGGGATGGGGCGGGGCTGTTTAGCACAGCCCCCCAGAAGCTATCTTTTAATTACTGATACTAATTCGATCGCTGCCGTTGTTACGATTGTGGCGGCATACATTGCGGCGAAAATCGTTGCTATCCCGGCGCACGCAGCGGCTCCGCTTGCGTGCCCGCCTATTGCCTCTAGGCCAGCGAGCAGACACATAAATAAAATCATTGGGCCATACACCTTTGCGAAGTCCTTAATATCTTCCTTCATTGCCTCTTTCATTTTCTTTCTTCCTTTCTTCTCGTAACTTTATTATTCATCTTATGACTATATTATACACTATAGCCATATTCTTGTCAAGAATATTTTATTCATTATTTGACTTTTTTTATTACTGCATGATATAATTATCGCGAGGTGATAAATATGACAGAGAAGGAATTATACGTATTTTTAAAAACAAAATTTATTGAGGCGGGCGGAGTGACGGAAGGACAGGCCGCGGAAATGATCGGGATCACGCAATCAACTTTTAACAAGCGTATAAAGAATGGATCACTAAAATATTTAGAAGTGCTTAAAATCATGGAAGCGCTTGGGTATAAAGTAGAGTGGATAAAAAAAGATTGACAATAAAATAGTAAATTAAAAAGGGGCCGCATGTGTGGCCCCCTTTTTGTTGTCATACGCTGCCAGCTGGACGCGCCCCGCGTCCGTCCTCTTCCAGACGTCGGGGGATCACGCCCGCATGCCCCGCGTCTGTCTGCTGGACGGGTGCGGCGTCCGTTGTCTTCCAGACGTCGGGGGATCACGCCCGCATGCCCCGCGTCCGTCTGCTGGACGGGTGCGGCGTTCGTCGTCTTCTGGACGGCGGGGGGATCACGCCCGCATGCCCCGCGTCCGTCCAGGCGCTAAGGTACTACCGGGCCGGGGGA
>ERZ1035001.140-NODE-140-length-47294-cov-11.298122_pt1 | contig 47294 bp, 64 predicted proteins | sample MGYA00520685_ERZ1035001 | MGnify/ENA primary metagenome ERZ1035001 (study PRJEB33766, sample SAMN09781749) | gut metagenome | biome: gut microbiome | host: Homo sapiens | place: Madagascar | study: EMG produced TPA metagenomics assembly of the PRJNA485056 data... | reverse complement strand
GTAGCCGGAGTGGGACTTGAACCCACACAGCGCGAACGCCGAGGGATTTTAAATCACGCGTGTTATCTATAATAATCAAACACATACACTTATTTTTCGCCATTAATTCATAATTGTTAGATCAGAAGAATCAAGTACTTACGGGTATCGAAAAGTCATAATGGCGAAACTTTTTCGTGCCGCACACCAACATGGGTTGTCGGGTGGCGGAGGTTCAAATCCTCTCGTGCCGAACAAAAACACATTGAAAACCAGCCTTTTATGGCTGGTTTTTTGTTTAAGAAAAATTGTGATGGCGAAACGATGGCGAAATGATGGTTGAACCCTGCTTTAAATTGCCGGGCAATCATCGTTACCCACTCTGATAAGACTATGCGTTAGCACGCCAAAAACCTCCACGTCATCCAGCGCGTCGCCTTCTATAGCTTCACCATCTTCAGTGATCAATGACGCCCCGTATAGCTTTGCAAACTCGTTCCTGTTATCCATTCTTACCAGTAGCGTATCCCCCTGCTCTGGCCTCATGGAAACGTTAATGACAGCCCAACCACATGACGTTTCTATTACCCTGCAGTTCCCGTCTATTCCGCACAGCAGATCTATGGTTAACCGCTGTTCCTGGTAATCCATTGCTGGTGAAGGAAAGCCCATCAGAAAATCCTCCCCATGTTACGCAAGATCCAGTAACGGTTATCGCTTCCGTCCGTCGTCTTGTCAGCAAAATCTGGCTGGTATCTCTCAATCCATGCGTTAGCATCTCTTTGGCTGAGATACCAGTTTCTAGCACGTAATTCTCTGATAAATTTATCTGTTTTAAGACAGAGATAGCCATTTTGATTCTGATGGATGGCTGCATTGAAGGCAGCGCGTATGTCTGTTAATCGTGGCATGATGCACCTCAGATAAATACTGTATGCATATACAGTACATCGATTATTGAAATGCATCAAGTTTTGATGGCAAAAGTATCATTAAGCTTATGCATGCTGTCGCGTTCATGCTAAGATGAGAATAATCTTATATTTTTTACGTTATGCTTGGTTTAAATGCATGTTTAATAAACTTTTTGTACTTACGTTATTGAGAATCGGAGCCGTCGTGGTTTTTGTGTCGGCATTTAGGCAGCCTGGTTTTTCTATGACAGGAGTTATTTTAGATATTGTATATCTAGGTATCTGGCTTCAGGCTGAGTATGAATATATGCCTGATACCAAAAAAACAATTAATATGATTGTTAGCAAAATTTCACGGAAGGATCATTAATGTTCTTTAATAACATCCAAGCAATGCGAGGCATAGCATCTCTTATTGTTTTTATAGTTCATCTTTTGAGCACAAAACCAGGAATGGCTCCGGGTTGGCTTGAGAAAGGAGTTTATGTTTTTGGTCCCGGTGGCGTAGACATATTCTTTGTGATATCAGGTTTCGTTGTCACGCTTGCTGCTGCAAAATCCGCAGGTTCAGCTAACACTAAAAGCTCATCTTTAACTTTTATGCTTAAGAGGATATTTAGAATCTACCCAGCTTACTGGATAGTATTTGCATTTGCATCATTACTCCTTCCGTATGTATGGCTAGCGCCTGACTGGCTACCAAAAGCATCAGAACTATCTCTGCTTACGCTCACATATACATATAATTATAAAGTGATGGTGGCGTGGACGCTGGTATATGAGATGTTTTTCTATGTAGTTCTCGCCATATTGGTATTGTCAGGGAAAAAGTTTTGGCATTGTTTGTTTATCTGGATCTTTATTGAGATTGTATTGATAGCCGTTTCAAATACTTATAACAAAAATTTGGCTGGATATGTCCCGCTTAGCCCACAAATTTTGCAGTTCTGCTCTGGTTGCGTCGTTGCTTTTATCTGCACAAAATTTGAAACAAGATTTGGTAAAGAAATTCTTATTGCTGGTGGAATTCTTTTTGCTGTTATGTGCTGTGTAAACATAAATCTTGCAAACTGGGATCCATGGAACAGAACGCTTACCCTTACCTTGCCTTCAGCCATGATGATTTATGGTGCAGTAGTTTCTGAGAGGGAAAAAAGATTTAACTTTGGAAAACCCCTTCTTTTCCTTGGTAATATTTCCTTCTCCTTATATCTATGGCATCAACTTACGTTCCAGACTATGCTAGCATGGTTCGAGCACTCAGGGCTTTTACAGCAACTACCTCACGCATTAAGTCTTGCGATTTGGGCATTATGCGGAATAGCTGTTGGTTACACGAGCTATATTTTAATTGAAAAACCTTCAATCAAATTCATCAACGGAATTTTAAAACCAAAAACTATACAACTGCCTGTTGATGAAAAGGTTGCGTAATAGAAAAGGCCGCTGTAGCGGCCTTTTTCATATCATTGCTTAATAACCCAAGACAAACCAGACACACCAACGAAGTTTGTTGATGTTGTCGCTCCATATATTTTCACCGCGCCTGTAGGCAACACCTGAAGGCTCACCCCAGCAGTATCTGAATATACAGAGAATTGCATCTCGTATTGAGGTGCAATATTCCTTGGAAGTTGCGCGATCTGAGTTCCTGCCGTAACTGCGCCTGTCGATTTAAAAATTATTCCGGATAGAGAAACCACTCCTCCGTCTGATACATCAACCCTTACAGGCCGATCCCCGGAATTTATCGACCAGTTATTCATTGCTATTGGAGTGCGCATTCCTGAGGCTTTTCTTTTCCTTGAAATTGAAAGAAGCCCCATGATTGACCTCGCCACAGACCTGGCGATCACTTTTGTTGCCATCGTCGTTGGGTGGATGTTGTCGTGCACAAAACTATCACCTTTCCCGACCATGTTTACGTACAGTCCGGAATTTACATAATAAGCAGCTATCGGCCCTTCAATCTCTGTAAAGTCCAGCAGCTTAGCACCTGTCTCAGCAGCTACGCGAGCGACGATGTTTCTGTATCGGAAAGCTTTATCATAGTTTGCTGATGGCTGCCCTTTCCCAGCTCCTGCCTGGCCTTGCGTATACCAAAGACCAAATTTGCATAAAATGACAGGCTTACCTGCAGTAACGCAGATGTTAACCATCGCAGAAAGGTTGGATTTGAATGCAGTGTAATCAGTCTGACCTTGCCCGTCATTCGTACCGATCGCAATAACTACTACGTCAGCATCAGCAACCCCGACAGACTGCATCACAGCAAGTTGCCCGGCAACATTATCTCCCGGAACTGCCTTGTTGATGATGTTCCAGGCACGAAGCCCCTCAGAAAACTCTAACTCCTTTTTGAGGTATGTCGGCCAGCAATCAACACGCGGCGCTGATATTGAATCACCAAACACCTTAACAGCAAGGAATGAGTTTCTGGTGTATTTACCATTAACTATTTTTACAGGGTTAAAAATATTAACAAGAGGGTTGCTAAGTCCTGAGTTGAAGAATGCACCAAAGCCAGCATCAAGAATATAACCAGGTGTATTAATAGTAATAACAGTATATCCGTTGAACAAAATATCATAATTGTTAAAACTGTTAACCCTGATTTTCCATTCACTGTTAATTGGGAAATACGATGCATGATCATTAAGCATGGGGAACTGAATAACCGTCTCGACAGGTGACGCTCCGGTATTCTTAACAAAATACTTAACGACTATCCCTGAAGTAGTTGAGGATGCAAAAATGCCTGAATACCCACCTGAAGAACGCACAACCGCGCTCAACTGAGGCGTGCCATTAACTAATAAGCAGGCGCTGATCTCCTGCCCAGGCAGAACATCCAGGAAACCGATATGAAACGAGTTGTCTCCAGTCGCAACTGCCATAGAGGCAGAGCTCTGATCAGCTGCTGAGAACGTATCGGCCACCCAGGTATCAGAAGACGGCCACGATATTTTTAAAGGGAGCAGGTTCGCCGCTGCATCAATAACCTGAACCTCAGAGTTATCGAACGCGTAGCTTTCCAGAAACCCATCCTTTGCCGCATAAACTTCATTGTTACCAGGCATCGCCGTGTATTCTGTGTTAAGGCTTCTGAAAACAAACTGTGTTGCCCGTATAAATTTAATGTTCTGTGCTGATGCCTTTCCTGCCAACCAGTCGTTTGGTACTGATAACTTCACGCCTCTGTCCACATCTAATGTCACGCCCTGCAACGCATCAGGATCAAAGGTTGAAAAGTAGTAAACATTTGCCGTACCTGGGATGAAGGGCAGACGCACAACAGGGTTTACAGTGGCTACAAGCCCTAACAATGCAGATGAGCAATCAGTGACGCCATCAGGCTCAGCACCGGAAGACGATCCATCATTGATCGCAATGATTTCTCGCATTTTTTGGTGAACCGTTGTCGCTTTTGAGCCTGTGAATGGTTGCTTAACTGCTACTAAGTTGTCACCCATTCCATCTGCAGCGCTGGCTAATTGTTGCTTCAGTGCAGCATACCCAACGCTCAGCCAAGCACCAGGACCAATACCACCAGTTGATTCTGGAGTGGATGATGCCGGTACATTCTTTGGAAGTTGTCCATCCCATCGGTAATATTCACCAGTCGCCTCTAGGCGTAGAACCTGGTTAGGCAGAGTAATGGTGTTTCCGTCTTCAAAGCTATCGATCGTTATATAGCCATAATTTGAAATTGCGCGTTGTGCCTGTTTTTCAATTCCATACCAGGTTAATCTTTGAACTCCAAGTCTGTCAGGCCAATATTCATTATCAGAATCATTTTCTCGGTGATCAAAGTTTTGGGCATTGTCATACAAGTCACGTGGATCTGTTGAACCAATTGGATTGCCAGTATTGTAGGTTGTCATAGCTTCCTCGGACAATAAAACGTCTAGGCGGTTTATGTTATTAACTATTCTCTAAGCGACATCGCCGGGGTAAATGGCATTGTCGTACTGATATTTTGCTGGGTTGTACTGGATTGCTGTCACATCATTTGTTCCATCACTTCCCGGTGATATCTCCCCCATAAGAGCGTCATAACCAACGCGTGTAGAAGAACAGAACATCAGTCGTGGTGGCTCAATAGAAGGGTCACCCATAATCCATGTTTCGGGAGATAGCGTGCTGCTGTAAGGGACGGTAATGGTGAAGTCATCTATCCTGGTTGGAATAAGTAGAGCGGATGCCTTTCCCTCCTGATCACGAATAACAACCCGTGGATTTGAGAACGTCCAGTCAGGTGCTTCACTGAGTGTCAAAGTTATGGTGCTACTGTTAAAACTCATCTCCTCAATGAGACAACTAAGCGTCTGATTACCTGGTATATCATCGGTAAAGATGACTCTATCCATGAACTGATAACATAGAGCATCCATTTCGGTGGAAGTTTCATGAGACAACCGCTGCAACTGGTAACCCAACAAACGACGCATTCCAATGCGATATGCGCGGTCCTGATTAAGCACACCATCAAGCTTAAAGTTTTCAACTTTTACTGGTGTAGGGTTGCCCGGCAAACGGCATTGCACGGTTTCTTCGGCCCATGTGAGCTCATTGATATAGGTCACATCAACGCCATCATAATCATCTTCATTTGGTGCTTTGAATGAAGTCGTCAGTTCAGCTGTTGTTTCCTGTGGGGTGATCATGCCTGTCCAAGGTTTTACCCCTTCCCTTCCCGCTGATGCCATCCCGTCAGAAAGAAGGAAATATCCCATTCCAGCATTGGTGATCGTCTTCAGCATATCCAGAGCAGAAACCGTATCCGTTGTGGCAAAGTCAAAAGTCTCACCACGCGGGGTCCAGTAATTTGCTTCAAGAGCATCTATCGCAGTTCTGTCAATTTCTGTATCGCTATATCCAAGAGACGTGAGTACATGATACAGGGCTGCACTGATGCTTCTGGAACTTCCTTCGTCATACTGACGGGTCGGAGTGACATTCACGCGCCGGTCAGACTGCGCGCCAAGTCTGTTCCCTGTTCTGATGCTCAAAGCAATGGTCGTGATGTCACGATAGCTCGAAGGCCTTTTAGGTAAGCGTGAACGTAGTGCCTGCCAGTAGACCTGATCTCGCGTTGAACCACCTGCAGGTGCTTCTTTTCTTCGCATCCGGATTTCATATTGTCCTGGAGTAACATCGATTACTCTGGTAAAACCAATCTGGTCTTCAACGCTCCTTGTGTATTCCAGAGCCAACGTAGTCCAGTCGGCGGCACCGGCAATCCGGTATTGAATATAAATCCCAACTGTTTTAGATCTTTTCTTACCCTTACTGTTGTATTTTGCCAAGCCATTCTGGAAGTTAAGGTTTACCTCAATACAATTTGTTGTCTCGCCATCAGGGCAAGTAAGAAATGGTCCAATCCAGTCATAGTCATCATTAACGCCAGTAACTGAACCATCAAGAACAGTACGCTGAATAAATCCTGTCCATGTCGGATCGTCCGTGATGACTGTATTTCCGGAGCCATCCGTCGTTACCTTCACCCTGCTGACGGTAATGGTTAGCCCAGAAATTGACGTAATTTTATAGCTATATTCTGTTGGGTATAATGTCAGACGCTGAGCACCGACAGGTATTCCGGCAAATTTCGTTCCGGTTGCAGAATCGTAAGCGAGGCGGATGCTTGCTGGAACAGCAGCAGTACCACCAGTTGATTTAACCCCTGCAGTTTCAACCGGAGCGCTTCCAAATACACTTACCGGCAATGTGCTATGGGTAATAGATCCACCAGCAAACGGGCTGCTTTGTTCGTCAATGACTACTCTTCCTGAATTATCCCGAGCCCTTAAACCTGATGCACCAAGCTGGCTTGTTATGGCATTAACAAGCCCGCTCATCGTTACATAATTACTCGTCAGGGAAATTGTATACGTTATGGTTTTCCATGTGATTGTGAAGGTCTGAGGTGTGCTGCTGAAATCATAAGTGGTTGGTGAAGCGCTGGCCGCAATGCTCGCTGTACTTCCGCCTACACCCGGAACTGCCGGAACTGCTGGGCTATACGCAGCTACAAACAAATCAAACGTATCATTATTCACCTCAAGCGTCATAGCCATCCCTACAACTGGAGCCATCTCAGATACAGAGCCATAAATTACGCTGTAGCCGTTGTTGATATCTATGGAATATGTGTCAGGTGCTTCAATATCAATGATGGTGCCGGCAGTCCAGGAAGGAGGAATTTCTGTATCATCAGAACTGGACGATGAACCAATCAAAGTTACCGTATTGGTATTAAATAAAATCGCCTCTGATACAACGCTGACTGTCTCGGGACCACTTGAACCAAGATCAAGACCAGCAGTACCAGAAGTTGTATTTCCCACCTCTGGTGAGTTGAACCAGTTCTCGGTTCGGGGATCTGCAGAAACATCCGCGCCAGGCGGATAGATGGTATAAGAAACATCTTCCCCAAAAGCAGCAAAAGGGGTATTACCTATGCGCATTTCTGTCGCAGGAAGGGCGAACCTCCCGATTCCAATATTCAGAAACATGCTGGTGATCATGTCTTTTTCGTTAACGAAACGACTTACCGGCTGTACAACGTAATCTGGCCATACGCGGTATTTGCCGAAAATTTCACGAATTGGATCACCAAGTTTGGCGGTATTCGCTTTCGCCGGGTTGAGGTCAATCTGATCGCCGTTACCTGGCTGGCTGTAACCGCCAGTTTGCATATTGCTCATCATAAAGATGGAATACGCAGCACTTGCCACCGCAACCGCTACTGCGGCCCATGCAGCTATCTCCAGACCTGTACCGTATGGCACCGGGTAGATTTTGACGTCTGTTTCAGGCAGAAGAATCAAGCCTTCCCACTTGTCTGGAGACACTGGCTTGTTGTTTACTTCAACGGAAATTGGGTGTTCTCTTTCGAGAGTCCACCCTTCAACGTTTTCAGTTAGCCAGACTGAAAGGCTTACGTCACCATGTTCGTGAGTTTCCAGCGGCTCACCTGGCAGCCTTGACGGGTAGATTCTGATTGTCACTGGTAATACTCCACTTTCACAAAACGACGCTCAAAGCGTGACAGGGGGAGGAATGTGACATTGGATTTAGGGTTGCACTCAGCAGCATAAAGAGAACCACCAATGTCCACGACAATAGCAACATGTGTGACCATGCCACCCGAATAGCATGCAATTCCCGCCCCTGGTGCTGGATCGCATTTTGTGAGCTCTGACATCAGCCCGCGCGCTTCTCTGTCAAGGCCGTCATTATCCTTTGTTACACCGGCGAACTCAGGCCACAGAGGCAAATTAAGGTCACTACGGATTTCGTTCACTATCCCGAAACAGTCAAGTTCAGGGTAAACGCGTCCGCCCTTCAGCCAGATGACTGAACGGTATTTATCTGGATCAAACATGAGCAGTCCTTACGTCAGGTAACGAAGACCAGGGAAGTCAGGAAGTGTGTAACGGTAACGGGGCCACGCGGTATCAAGGATATTCATATACCCTGCTGTAATCTGCACCTCAGTTGCAGTCCATGACCCGTTTTTAATCGCCAACGTATAAGGTGGTGCAGCTGGTGCGGTAAGATCAGATGAAACGTAACGCCTGAATGTCAGGCTGGCATTGCTCAGATTATCAAGCGCGTTTCTGATAGCCGTTGAAACCACCCCGTCGATATTGCTGATGGCAAATTTCAAGTCCTGCGTGCCATCAGCGTTTCTGGCTGGTAAGGCGATATCAATCGCTGAGCCTATGAATGTTGCCTGTTGCCCATTTTCCAGTGTCACCGTGATATCGTCCCAGCCACGCGTTAACCAGTAATCGACGCCGCCCACTGTTATTTGCAGGGTGTCAATGATCACCTCATCACCACTGCTGGCATAGAGCCTGTTTAATACCGTCATGCTGCTGGCCACTCCCTGTTAAGCGCAATGTCGATAATATCCATCCCGGTGATAAATTCCGGGAATTGGCCCCATGGCGGAGGAAGAATAATCGGACGATCATAGAGTTCTAACTCTGCGGTGTACTGCCAGTAGTTTCCCCCTATGATGTTTGGCCCCTGATAGATATCAGTGAAGCGACAAACCTTTGAAGACTCGCCTCCAGGTGTTCGTAGCTTCATATTGAACCATGCAGAACCATCAGTTATTGCATCACGGAACCATGCCTCAAACGCCTGGGCCTCCATATCGGTAAATGTCCATGTGACACTGGCCATTGTCGGGGTAGACATATAGCGTCTACGCTGCCTTGCCCGACCGGAGGTTAATGACGTTCTGAGTAATGGGCTTACTGGCTTTAATCCATATCCCTCCTGAAGAGGGACAGGAAGCGAGTCGTGCGGATAGTTGATATTGGTTGTGATAGCCATTAGCCCCTCTTCCTCGATGCAGTCCATCCATTATTCAGAGCTTTCGAAGCTTTGCCGGTGCCAGCAGAAAGATCATTAGCCGTCATCTGGTGGCCAAGAGCTGCACCGCGCTTCACAGCATCCTCTATCAGTAACAGTGTTCGCTGGTCAGGGTCGCCATGAATCTCGATAGGAACGGTAACATTACCGGCCTGCTGTGATGAAGTTTGCTTATTAACACGATCCAGAGTTGCATCCAGCTTTGCACTGGTCTTGGCTGTAGTAACCCTTTCTCCTTTCTGCAATAACCAGGTCCCCGTTTCTGGAACGCTGTCCAAGCCATCGTGTGCCATGCCGATTGCAGAGATGTTTGAAACAATTCCTGCCGTTGCAGCAGCTACCGAAGCCATAGCGGCGAGGTTGTACGGGAAGGGGTTAGCAGCAGCCATTGCAATACCCTGCTGAATGGCTATCATTGATTGTGCGATAGCCACGGCCTTTTGAGCCACAAATGCCGCTTTATATACTGCGGATTGTTCTCCAAAAGCCTGCTTGGTAAGGTCAACCATTGAGCCGAGTCCATCGCTGACACTGCTCAGCATCAACTGATTACGCTGATCGTTCAATGCCTGAAGACTTTCATCGTGCTTTTTCTTCAACTCAAGTTCTTTAGCATCCCACTCTTCGTTCAGATCGGATTGAGACTGGCGATATTCATCCAGCATACCGAGCTGTGTTGAGTACCAGTCCTCAAGTTCCTGCTGGGCTTTATCTACCTTACGTAATTCACCACTCTGACCGCCGAACATCGGATCAATACCTGAAAACTCAGGCGCTTTTTGAAAAGCATTATCTGATATTGCCTTAGCAGCCTTCGCATAGTCATCGTCGTTAGTAAGCCCTGCATCTTTTGCATCTTTCAGAAGTTGGACGCGCTCCCGTGTTAATTCGAGGAGTTTCTCTTCAGGAGTGAGTAATTCCTCCTGAAGGTCACGGTATTTTTCCAGCAACTTGTATTTATCAATTTCGGATGCGAGCCCTTCAAGCCTGGATTGCTGTTCTTTATTGATGCCAACGAGCTTGCCAGATGATATATCAAACCTGAGTTTTTCAAGCTCAGTAGCTTCTTTTGTTTTACCGTTTAATTGGTCAGTTAAAGCAATTTGCCTGAGATAGCTTTGCTCAATGGATTTATAAGCACTTTCAAGTTTGTCCACTGGCGGCTTAGTTGGTTTGCCATTTGTACCTCCTGGAGGTAAACCAAATTGACTACCAGCACCTACCGTAGCAGCACCTAAAGGAAGCTTACCCATGACGGGTTTTGATAATTTATCTCTCGTTTGGATTAGTGTATTTAGTTCATCATTAAGGGCTTTTACACTGTCATCCCCTCCGGTAAGCCAGGAGAACATTGATTTATCCTGAGAGTAAATACTCTTTCTTCCCTCAAGATTTTTTTGAAGATAAGCAATACGTTCATTAACCTGATTAATGTTATTAAGGTCAATTTTACCGCTCAGAGCCGCAAATCTGTTGCTAGTACTTGCTGCGAGCTGCCCAGCTCCTGCTGCCGCTTTAACAAGCCAGCCAGCGAGTTGAGCAACCTCAGAAACCAGGTCACTAAGTCCCTGTAATACTACCGGGTCGGTTAAAACATCCCGAAGCTTATCCAGAGACTTTTGCAATGGGGTAAGGTCAACTTTTGCAAGGCCTGCGGCAATCTGAATTTTTAGCCCCGAGACTTGTGCCTCCATATCTTCGAATAACTGGTTTACCTTTACCAGGTCATCAATAGATGAAGGGTCTGGCGCTACCCCGTATTCTTTCGCCAGATCAATAAACTGTTTCAGTTTTTCATTATTGTTATCAAACAGCGGAAGCAGTTTTGAAAGGTCATTGCCAAGACTTTCCAGAATGGTTGTCTTTTCAGCATTGGTGCCGATCTTACCCAGTGATTCACCAATTGCCAGAAGTTGTTTATCAGGGCTGACTTTAGATAATTTCTCAGCTGACAACCCTAAGGCATTCAGTGCATCAACAGCCTCTCCTGATTTATTAAGGACCGCGTCACCAATTTTATCGCCAATATCTTTAAATATATCGGCCATCTGATCACCGGATACGCCAGCCTTTTCAGCAGCAAACTGCCAAGCTAAAAGTTCCTGTGTTGATATCTTTAATGACTTTGCCCAGCGATCTGTTTCGGTAATCTGCTTGGAAGTACTTTTCAGTAACTGAAAGCCTGCTGCACCAACAGCCAGGCCAGCGGTTACAGCTGCCGCACCAATACCAGCCAGTGCTGTTCCGGCTGCAGCAGCATCTTCATGTACCTGTTTGCTCCATTTTGCTGATGCACGCTCTGCCTGGTTAAGTCCTGAAACAAATCCACCCGTTTTGGCAATCAGGTCGATAGTCAGTGTACCGAGATTTTTCCCAGCCATAGTTTATGTCCACTCCTTCATGGCCTCTTCGAGAGTGATCGCGGGCGCGTTAATGTGGGGGGTGAAGTCGGTAATGGTGAAAGGCGGGGTGTCTTTTCCCCGATTTATGTTTGCCAGCACAGAAGCAACCAGACCTGCAGCCCATTCAGTTCGCATCATAGGATTAAGGCTGCCATATTTAGAGCGATAAGCAGCCCACACCTGGTATTCCCTTATGCTAATAAATTCCTGAGCTTCGGCTATGGTTCTCCCGCCGATACCGTTGATGACTAATTCACACCAGAATTCGTCTTCTGCGCTGAGTTCTCCTTTCCCATGCTGTTCACTTCCTGAATGGCAACCAGAAGAGCTATAGTCAGGTTACCATCCAGTGCACCGCGCTCAGGATCAGCATGGCCGGTAACATCGTCAGGTGTAAGAACGGGGTTTCCATCTTCATCACAGATTGAAGACGCAATACGGCAGGCAACGCCGTCTGATTTCCCATTCATGGCCAGCAGGTCAAATTTGGTAGAGTGAAAGCCAAGAGGGCGCACGTAAGTTGTTGCAGTGTGTTCTGCACCATCTTTATCTTTCCAGGTGATTTCTTTCTCTACCGGACGTCCTGTAAACGCACCAGAATTTTTAAGAGCATCAAGTGTTAATTTCATTTCTTTGTTCCATCAAAATGCGGGGTTTCCCCCGCTCAGGTTTGAGAAGAATCAGCTTGTTGGTTGTGCTTTAGGGACCCATACACCCTGACCAGAGCGCTGGATAGTAGCCTGCGTCTGAACAACTGTGTTGGCCTGGAAATCAAACGGGAAGTCAGACACATAACCCTGGAAGACATACCAGGTACGGTCATCAGGAAGTGACAGACCATCAACCGCATCTGGATCACCTGATGTTGCAGCAGTAGGTACTGATTCACCATCAGCCCAGCCAACCGCGAAGGTAAGGTTTTGCTGATCATTTGATTCAGCAAGATTGCTTAACAGCAGATGGCTGTCATTTTCTGGATCAGCGTTAAGCCCAACAGTTGCCTGGCCAGGAGTTCGAAGGCCTTTCTTATAGGTGCGAGTATTTTTTTCGCTAAGACAGGTATCTTCAATCTGGTCTGCTGGGCTGCTGCCCGGTGAAAATGAAGTAATACATTCAATTTCGCTAACGACGCCGTTAGCGAGTACATACAACTGTGTGCCTTGAGTCACTACTGACATAGTTATCTCCGGATATAAAAAAACCGGCTCAAGGCCGGTGAGTGGAAGGGGATGGTTATCGTTTTACAAACCAGTCGACATCAAATGAATATCGGTAACGATTAGTATTGGGGTCACGGGTTTGTCCGCCCCAACGGGTAATATTGGCTTTAGGCTGAATAGCATTTCGAATTTCCATTGCTACAGAAATCACTTCTTCATCAGTATTGCCATAGACGTCAACCTGCAGGGAGAAGCGGTCAATATCTGGGCTCTGATTGAGGAAGTTTTCTGGCTCACCGCCGATGTTCTGCCATACCGCATAAGGGTAAATAACATTGTCATTTTGCATTCCGAACGGATAAAGCCTTACCGGGTCAGAACCGAGAAGATCTGTTACCGCCTGGCTTGCCGCACAGACAGGAAATATCGGTGGGATCATGGCGGCACTCCTTTTTTATGAGCTCGCTGAATTGCTCTGTCTATACCGGCTTCATAGTTAACTGCAAAAGAGTTGAAAACCTCGGTGAGACGAGAATTTGCTGCCGCACGAACAAGCGGCCTGGCTGCCATCTTTTCAGTACCAAATTCCAGGAGTCGCCAGTGAGGTGTCGGAGCATCTTTGGTCATGCTTGGATGTTTTTTAAGTACAGCCCCCTGAAGAATTCCGATGCGAAAACCCAGGTCTCCAGTTAGTTTGAATACCTTACCGTTCCATCTGAGAGCAGCATTATCGGATATGTTACGAGCGGTATGAGGGTCATCCAGACGGGAGGCGTTATTTTTAATCTGGTTCACGATAATGTTGCCAGCCTTCCTCAAGGCAGAACGACCGCTTTTGCGCCGAAGGTCATTGCTTATCGCGTCAAGCTTTCCCAATAGTGAATCAAGACCATCGAGCTTTACTTCAACTCCATCAGCCATTTTTCACCCCCTGAGAACATGGAAGAGTGAGGTACTCAAGCCCACTATCAGGATCAGGAAGAATCCCCTCTACCGCGTAAATTTTTCCTCGGAATGTAATCCTGTCCTGACTCTGAATATCCTCCCGATATCGTATTTTGACGCGGGCAATTAACTCAACATTAGCGGCCTGAGAGGTGATGAACTCTTTGACTGAAACAGGTGTTACTTCAGCATAAACATCTGCAATTTTTTCCCAGGAATATGACATAGCGCCGGTAGAAGGGTTTTGCACGCCTGTTCTGCGCTCAATGCTGATCCTGTGCCTCAATTTTCCGAGGTTCATCTTCACCTCACTTTTCTGTCACTCAGGTAAGTTTGCTGAGGGAGGTTATCCTCTTCAACTTCTTCGGCCAGCGTTTGCATTATCAATTTGCAAAGTGACTCATTCGAGTTGGCCAGACGGTTAATTGCCTCAGTTTGTTTTGTCTGAGCTGCTGTCTGGGCTTTTAGCGATGCCAGGAGTTCTGTTACGAGTTGCTCGTTCATAGGCTTTTTTCATCCATTTTTTTATCCATTCACGGCGGCGGGCACAACCTGCACAAGCCATATCAACTCCTTAAATTATTGTCGGCCTTCGAAGGTCATAAATAAGCATGGTGACAGCATAAGGGAGTTCACCCTGCTTCAGTTTTTCTTCTTCCTCACCGCCACGGTTCCTGTCCAGATAGCCAAGCAAAACAAGCAAGGCCGTCTGGCAGCGCTTAAGCGGCTCTCCCTCTACCAGAACCCCGGAACTATCTACAACGAGCTCACGACTTCCCTGAATGAAAGACAATATGGCAGCGCTTCCGCCCTGTATTTTCATCTCAAGATCGGAGTCGCCATAATCATCATCAATTCGAAGGTGAAGCTTTGCTTCGTCAAGGTCTACCAGCTCAATCATGGTTTATCCCTCAGGTCCCGCCCCTTTTTAACTGCAAGCGTCCAACCTTTTGTACCTGGTTCACCTGGCTTATCTGCGGTTTTTTCATTGCAGTGCCATAGCGAACCAGCCCAGGTGACGGTGTCTCCAGGTTCGTATTCTTTACCCGCTTTAAATACATCGCGGTAAATGGTGACCGGGATAGCAAAGGTTTTTACGTCAACGAGTCCGCTGGATTTTTCAAGTGAGATAGTGAAGAGACGTTCTTCATCCTGCTGGATGTTGACCCCGGCGACACCGTCTACAATACATTCCCATCCGCGCATTCCATCGGTCTTCTGATAAGAACGCCATAGCCCTCCTTTGTGAGTAGCATATGTTCCACGCGGGTAGGATTTTGTTTCATCTATGCACGGTTCTAATTCAATTTGCAGTGCATCGCGACCATCGCTGGGGATGACTGGTTCAGGAATCTCAGACATAGCCAACTTCACCGCATCATTAACCAGTTGCGTAACGTCTGGCAGATCAGGAACTACCGGTGCTGGAATTTCGGAGACTGCGGCTTTCACCGTATCGTTGACCAGTTGATTAACGTCAGGCAGGTCAGGAATTACCGGTGCAGGAATTTCGGCAACGGCGGCCTTCACCGCATCGTTGACCAGTTGCGTAACGTCAGGAAGCTCAGGAATTACCGGTGCTGGAATCTCGGCCACGGCGGCCTTCACCGTATCGGTGACAAGTTGCGTAACGTCTGGTAGCTCAGGAACTACCGGCACTGGAATTTCTGCCACGGCAGCCTTCACCGCATCAGCCACGAGATTCTTCACTTCTCTTTCAAGCTGAGACTTCATAGCGCCGATGATATCCCTGACCTCTTCACCGATCGCCTGAATGATAGATAATTCGCGCTCATCCATTGTTAATAATCCCTCTCAGTGAAGTTTTTACGAATGACTTTTCAACCAGAGAAATGGCTGATTTCGCAGGGGGCATAGGATCAGAAGTATTTTTACCAAATGGGTTATCTGACGCATCGCGCCTTGCAAGTGCAGGGAGGCTGAAGTTTTGCTGTTGCAGGTAAAGAGCGTCTCCACCTTCAACAGGTGGAAGGTTTTCACTTTTTCTTGCTTCGTTAGGTGTAAGAATGGTGTTTTTAACCCCCTCACCAAGTGCTTTCATTCTGCGTTCGCTATCCATACGCAGCAATGCGCCAATATCAAGCTCAACGCGCTTATTTTGGCCAAGGTCGAAGGTTTCCTTAAGCAGTGCCTCAATTGATTCAATCAGCACCTGAAGGCACTGTGAATAGTATTGCTGTTCAAGTGCCTCCACGTTGTCAGAACTTGGGATTTCACCGACGCCAGCCTTGTATGCTGGTACGTGAAATGCTGAACAAACCATTTCCGCAGAAAGTTTTTGCTGTTCTACCGTCTGTGCATCCACTGCAGACATGGTAATTGCTTTATATTCAGCTCCACCAGATAGCAGTCCAGTTTTACCTGCGTTCTCACCGGTATAACCTACATCCCATGCCGCCTTAATTTCTTTTGCTTTTTCAGCATCAACAGTACCAGGGATGGTAATCACCCCGCTGGGCTTGCCGCCGTTTTTAAAGAAGAATGCTGAACTTTCCTGAATGTGTTTACCCTGCATTGCAGCCAAGCCACAGGCATAGATAGGTGAAATACCAATCAGTGGGTGAAACAGGCAGTTAAAACGGTCATGAATGATCTCTCGTGCTGGCACCGTAACCTGTGTAGGGAGGCCGCTAATCTGGTCAGGGCTGATCTGATAAAATACAGAGCCATCGTCAGCAACCAAAGGGATAACTTTATCCGGATCAAGAATACGGAGCTCTGTAATCTTTCCAGCATTATTTTTTACCTTCATCACGTAGGTATTACCGCGTGAAAGTTTCGAGTTCATCCATGTTTCAAAGAACTGAATCGTGTTCTGAAACTGGTTTGGTTTGGTGATAAGAGTGTCGAAACTGGCATCAGAAACATCTTTCCAGATACCGTTAGAATCCTTTGATTGAATAGCAGGTGACATCTTAGAAATGTCACTGGCGATCAACGTAATGCAGGAAAAGACTGCATAGTATGAAAGTACCGTTTCATTCCTGACTTCCATATTTCGCTGCCATGCCCCACCAAATGGCTCACGAACGAAAGAAAAAAGTGGAGTCCATACGCCGGATGGTGGTTGCTGTAGCGCTTTCTCTTTCCGTCTAAAAGGGTTCCACATCAGCCATTCTCCGCGTTTTCTTTTTTGTTTTTACGCACCCCTGCTTTTTTGCCGGTTACGTATTCCGCTTTTTTCAGCAGAACCAGCACCTTTGCGCACTGGTCATTCACAATTTTCTCATCACCTGGCAATGAGTCATGTGTACGCTGAAGGTATCTGATTTTTGCCATCTGAAATGGCGGGGTTTCCCCCGCCCTCCTTTTTAGCTTGTAGAGCCAGTGCTGTAATCAACGTCAGAAATAACAGCCACGGCCGCATCACGGCGGCGCTTCCAGTTGATCCAACGTTCTGCTCGGATTGCCACGCTATTCGTCTGGAACATGGATACCAGTTCAACAGGAGTTGGTGTCGTGCTGTCATGGGTCGGAGCGCTCTGCATTTCCAGAGAAGCCTCGCGAGACATATCCACCGCAACACCGCCATCGTCTGCCAGGTACACATCAGGCGCATTAACCAGTACCAGCTGATTACCAACGTACTGAGAAACGATAACTGGCAGCCCCTGGAATGTACCGCCCAGCATGGTCATATCCGGGTACTCTTTCTGACCAAGCGCGTTTTTACGCATAGACAGAGTAAGTGCCGTAGTGCTTGACATCAGCCATACCGCGCCATTCGGTTGCAGGTTGTTTGTGATGAACTGGCCGAATGCAGCAGAGGCATCGGTATCCGGGTCACCAGTTGAAGGGATCGCAGTAATGCCGTTAGTGATTGACGCCGGAGAGACATCAGCAACCGCTGCTTTCGCCGGGTCAATGAAGTCTGTATCAAGTCGTGCGATTACTGCTTCCGCCAGCGCATTACGCACCAGTGCGTCAGCTGAAGGGTTTGAGAAGCGGATCAGTTCTTCAGTCAGCACGGCTATAGAAGCCACTTTGGAAAAACCGAAGGTGATCGTAGCGAAGTCAAATTTAGTGAGTGGTTTCGCTTTACCCTGGCCAACCCAGTTTGCTGAACCACCTGAAGTTTGCGCCGGGATTCGCACGTTAAATGGAACCTGACGAAGAGACGGGATATTTCCCTGACCGAAGCGGCCAATAATCGTCTGAGGACGCAGGAACTCAACAAAGTCTTGCGCATAATCCTGGTATTCCACCAGCGCGCCTGCCCATGTTGGATCTGTCGTTGTACCAGCACTCATCGCCGCCTTCAGAACGTGATGAAGCTTTGTGTCTTCTGGGTACTGAGTTTTTGCAATCTGCAGCGCTTCTGAACGGCTTCCATTACCCGCCGCCAGTGATTTTGCAAAGCGAGCGAACGCGATACCTTTTTCCAACTTAGGCTCAACACGAATGATAGCCGGTGCTTGGCTGACAACAGTTACTTCGCCGTTAGCAGCTTTGGTTACTGGTTTAGCCGTAGATGCCATGCTGGCTTCCATATCACGCAGACGTTTCAGATGTTCGTCTACCGATTTGATTTCAGCCGATGTGTTGTCGTAGCTTTCAGTTTCTTCAGCATCCAGCGTTCTGCCTTCATCTGCGGCTTTGCTCATGATTTCGCTCAGTGAACCAGCCAGCGCCGCACGTTTGTTTTCAAAACTTTTGATCTGTTCAGCGATATTCATCGTTGGTTTTCCTTTTTGAGAAGATTTATTCGGTGCTGAAGCGCCAGCAGGATTTATGGTTTTAACCACCGGGTTCTCAGTGCCGATCGCGGCGAGTAACTGGCGGTCAAAGGATTTAACGGTTTGGATTGAACACTCGGCGTTAGCCGGGATCGTTACTGCAGAGACTTCAAGCAGTTCCCATTCAAGAAAATGGATGCCGCCAGAGTCGAGATACGCGTATTTAATTGGCTTGAAGCCGATAGACAGGCCTTTTACGAGACCTGATTTTATTGATGCCCATGCTTCTTCAAGCCTGGCCACCAGTTGCGATGGCATGTCTGGTGTTGGCTTCACAAGTTGTGCCGTGATTTGAATCCCATCTTTCACTTTCTTTGCAGCGCAGTTCCCTATTGGCTGGGTTCTGTCGTGCTGCCAGAGAAATGGGTTTTCACTACCAAACTTCGCACCGTCAGGGTCCATAATGTCGCCGTCACGGTCAGGTGATGGTGTAGAGGCAATCCCAGTGATTATCCGTTTGTCCTCATCCACCGCTTTCACCGTCATGATCGTACATGCGCGGTCAAGCTTCATTTACTGTCCTCCAGAAACGAAAAAACCCGCCGTAGCGGGTCATTAACTGACGTGTGATTTATATGAAAAAAACCTGGTAATCTTTTTTCTTCGCTTCGGGATTAAGAGCCATTAGCGAAACGGCATTGAAAAGGGCCATGAGTGGGTCAATTTTCCCCTTCCCGCTGGCCTGTTTGGTAATGAGGATTGCGTTACCTTTGGGTTCTACCCTTGCGTTGCCAACACACCAGGCCATTAACGGCTGACCACCATGAATGAGAACACCCTCGGCAAGCTTGCGCTCTGTAGTCTTTATCGCACCACCAAGCCGCCAGCCCTGACTCACGCCAACTACCGAATCTTCAGGTATTTCAGCCTCAACGAGAGCATCAAGGATCTGACCAACTCCTGAAGGGTCAATGCCGATTTTATCCAACAGTTCTGCATCATTGATGCGGCTTACATATTCAGCGACTTCTTCCGTGTCCTGCCCAACACGTTTTACGATGGTAAGATCACCGGCCTTAACGAAATCGTTGAACCGTGATTCCTCACTTTTTCTGCGGCGCACTGCAATTTCATGCGCCCAGGCATGCCCCCATCCTATCCATTCACGGGTGTTTTTGTCGCGGCCTATAACGTAAAGACCAAGCAGGTCATCAAGTCCACCGCCATCTATCCCAACAGTAGCAACCTCAGCACGTTGAAGGATATCGGTGAAGGTCACAGGCCTGATTTGCGGTTCCCAGAAATCGACACCTGCCCAGCGGTCAGTTCTGAGATTAAGGCCTATTTCGATATTCAGGTGCTTTGCCAGAAACTGCTGAAGAGTGCCGTCTGTTTTTGCCTGGTTCTTACGAAGCTGATCAGCTATCCACTCTGCGCTGACCGAGCGACCAATATTTGGGTTTGTGATGTAGAAATTTTCAGGATCAAGATAGGCTTTTTTCTCAACCATTTCCTCTGGAAACTCGTAGAGAATACCCAGTGTTTTTTTGTCAGGTATTTTCCCGTCCCTGACATCACGCCAGTAATCCAGTCGTTCCTTGAAAACTCCAGCCGGGGGCTCATCGCTCTGCGTGGTCAGAAAGATCACCCAACCTTCATTACGTGATACCTGACCTCCAAGCGCCTCCATAAACATCGCTTCCGCATTTGAGCGCTTTCCGAATAACCAGAGTTCGTCTACCAGGATGCGGCCAGATTTTTTACCGGAAACCGTGTCAGTATCAGCGGCTACAACTTTGAGGGTATTTCGTGTTATCCGATGCGTGATTGTCCTGATATGGTCCTGTATCTGGAACATATCTGAAAGTTCATCGTCAGCACGTATCATTCCGGCCGCTGGCTTGAAGCTGTTATCAGCAACCTCTTTTGTTGGGGCCAGGATCAGGTGTTCTTCATCCTCACGCCAGCAAAGTATGAGCGCTGTCAGCATAATTCCAGCAGCAATGGTTGATTTGGTGTTTTTCTTTGAAATCAGTAACCCATACTCACGTATAAGCTGGTTCCCTGTTTCAGCATCGTAGCCACCAAAGATGGCCTTAACAAAATCAAAAACCCATTCCTCGGAACATTCACCAAATGTTGGTTTACCAGGCAGGTCTGAAACACGGAGCTCACGGAAAATACCCAGCGCCTGCTCTGCCTGATCGGGGAAAATTGGTGGTGGGATGATTGACTCACCAGCAACAAGTCGCCGTTCCCAATCGAGGCAGGCGGTAGACCACTGAGCCATGCATTACCCCTTATTATTGTTAACGACAAGCTTTGGTGGTGCCATTGCACCGAATTTACTGGCAGTTGCTGCAACCTTAGCGGCGGCGTGGCGGGCATCTTTTTTACCACCCTCGCCCTTTTTCGGATGGAGGTAAGGAAGCATTGCCTTCGCTGCATCCTTTCTCGTGTCTATATCCTCGGCAGCGTTATTCATAACTGCCTTGAGAAATTCGAGAGGGTCTTCAAATTCTTTTACCGTGATGTTAACTACTGGAGGTGGTGAAGTGCTTTCATCCCGGGGCGGCACATCATACGGATCGGCAACACCTTGTTTATTAATAAACGCGATGATATCCGGGTCTTTTGCCAGCCGGGAACCCTGTGACCTTGCGGTTTTCTCGGAATAACCGGCCTTACGGGCTGCTTCAGCCTGGGATGAGCCGGACATCAGCGCCTGTGCGAATTTGCGCTTTTGTCCTGTTAACACGTTAACACCCTCCAAAAGGGAATTTTTTCTGTGCGTGAGAGGGGGCGCGGTGTCCAGCGCGATCGGCGTTGACACCCAACCATACCCCCCCGGCGTTTCTGATAAACGATATCATTTGCATTCAAATGATTTCAAATGCAACTATACTTCAATGTTGATGATACTCGTTCTCGTTATCATCAGATCACCATGATTCCGGCCTGCCCTTCACCTGACGGAACCGAATGCTTGAGCGCCTCGGCATCTGGCTGACCTGTTGCTGCTTCACGGGACGACTTCCCAGAATGACACTCAATACAGAGAGTCCAAAGGTTCGTGGTTTCATTATCGCCACCAAACTGCAGTGCTATTCGGTGGTCAAGCTCGCTGTCATGCAGATCAACTACGCGACCACACATGCAGCAATGACCACCATCTCGTACATATATCCTGCGCTTGAGTCCAACCCTTGCACTTCCGCTTATTCGTCTATTCTCGCCATACACAGGCTTAATGCGTCGTGTATCAATGGGCTTTAACCGAGGGCGTAGAGTCTTTAGCTTACCCATACAACCTCCATGCTTTGCGGCGTTCTGTTCTTGGCTGCTTATCTCGCGCAGGTTCAACCGGCTGACCATCAGCATGATCAACCAATGAATAACACGGGTAGATTACTGGTCCTCCGTGCGCATCACCCACGGCATAATCAGCAGCTTTACTGTGGATCCATTTATCCAACACTTTCTGGATATGCTTTGGTGGTACACAGTAGCAGACGCCGTGTATCAATCGCGTGAGCGTGATGAATTCAGCCCGAGACTTATCAGCAGCGATAAGCTTCGATGCAATCTCAAGCTGATACTGAGGTGGCCTTCCTGTACCGAGATAGAAGCTGATAAGTGAATCTGGGTAGCGCTCAATCCAGTCGTAAGCAGAAGAGATAAATCCTTCCACTGGCAGAGCATCATCCTCTAACACAACAACGTGGCAGCCTTGCTCTTTTGCCCACTCAAGTGCGCGTCGATGGTTCCAGTTCGCGCCATGGTCTTCGTAGTCAATGAGCATGTGAGCATCGAGTATGCCGCATAGCTCCTTAGCTGCATCAATGCGCTTATGATGGCCAACCACAACAAACTTCACTTGTGTTTCCACCATGCCGCCTCCTTACCGATACCATCAGTCTTGAAAACGGTATGAACCATAGGGCCGGTGACCAGCCTGTCAGCGAATAACTGCGCGACAATACCGAACGCCAGCATGTCACCCACCGCAGCGCCAGCCTGTTCTTTCTTCCAGAAACGATAACTCTCTATCCGGTAGTAAAGACGGATGATGCCGTGAGCGAACTCCATTACATCAGTGCGGGTTCCACCCAGCAGACCAGCGTTAAGCATCACATCGCCGCGGTGCGCTTCAATGAATTCCTGATAGATACGCTCAGGATGATTCTGTTTCGCCCAGGTGTCGGCGTAGGTCTTCGGTTCAGAACCGACGTATACAGTGCCGGGATGCATTTCTTCCCACGGTGCACGGAGCATTTCTACATCGGTACCATCGGTACACCAGACGAACCGGTATTCAGGGTGATCGCGCAGGTGCTGCCAGATATGCAGCCAGCGCCGGAAGTAGACATTCATCTTCACGTCAGAAACGCGATACAACTCAACGCCTGCCGGTGCCGTCTGAAGTTCATCCACCAGCGCGATACGTCCACAGTTTCGAAGAGAGGCAGCCCACCTGGTCAGCATGTCTGGTGCGGCCTCCATTTTCTTACCGCGCTGCGGGTCTGGCTGGCTGGTAAGCAACGTTGTTATTACCACGTCACGCTGAGATCGATATTCGGCATAGCCGGTATATCCTGAATCCCTTCGCTGCCCGTAAATCACAGCGTTTTTCTTATCTAGCGCCTCACGTTCAGGCCTCGGTATACTGCGAGCACCTTCTTCGTACTCATCCATTGAGTGAATGAGCTTTTCAGAGCCAACCACATCAGCGAAAGCCCAGGACGTTAATCCAGCATTATGAATGCGGAGCGCAAGATCAGGATGCTCGTACATCCCGCGACCATATACGGGGTCGAACCCACCAACCTTATCAATAGCGCTGCGATGGTAGTAAAGCATCACCCCACGCTGCCCAGTGAAAGCGATATGTTTATCGTCCCGGTACAGGACGGTCATATCGTTAATCTTTCGGGGACCAGCAAGATCGAGAAACTGGTAAGCCAGATGCGGCTCTGGTGATTTGATGTATGGGAGGTGCCAGTTATCAGCGATTGGCCAAGCATCATCGTCCCAAAGGAATAAATGCTCACATCCTGCGTCCACCAGCCTGGTGAGGCTGGCGTTCTTAGAAGTGACAATGCCACCTGCCGGGTCGATACGAACAAGCTTCACGTTATCCGGCACTACAGCGGCAGGTTTTGAGCCATCGTCTACCACAACCACCAGCGCACCAGATGGAAGATGCTTCATGTGCTGCTCAATGGCGCGTTTAAGCACTTCCGGACGATTATGGGTTGTGATTGCGATTCCTATGGATGAACCAGCATTTCTTGCTGGGACATAATTAACTCCATTAATAAGAACTTCCATGCTCTTATACCTGAATTTGTTGCTTCAGATTTTCGTACTTTTCACGCCCCATTGAAATTACAAGCTTGCAGAGCAGAGCTATTAAAACGTAAGTCACAGCGGTGAAAACCCATCCACTATAGGCAAGAAGACATACCACAATAATCAACTTCAGCCAACTGACTGATTTCCTTAAGAAGCCTTGTTTTTTGAATGTTGCCTCTAAGCTAACTATCAACTTTTCCCGTTTTAAAGGATCACTATTTACTTCTAATTCTTTTTCAATCGCCCAAATACCGATGCAGGCGACTAGGCCGACAAAAATAGACAGCGCGATGATAATCCAATAAGCAGCTGCTGCAATGGCGGTAAGCGAGGCAACACCTTCCCATACTGAGTAGGCCAATAATGCGACAAGACCAACTGAAACTATTTCGGCGAACAGTTTTGTTAAAAATTTCTTCATGTGCGTTTCCTTTTAGACGTGAGCCTGCCGCACGGCAATGCCGCCCGAGAGGTAAACGCAACCTAACGGCATCACCCAGGCTCACTACTGAAAGACTCTCTTCGTTCTGCGCGTGCGAAGCGCAATAAAAAAGGCCGCCTAAGCGACCTTTCTTTTCATTCTGTTTTAATCATCGGGGTAAATCAGCGGCATCCAGTGAGTTACCTTGGTAGCCCCTGCATCAATAAATGCTTGCGTCCTTTGCCAGTAACCGCCCATACAGGCCAGCCTGAAAACGTCGCCTGTGTCACTCAGAGCTATGACATCTTTTGACCATTTACCCTCCTGATTCTCTGGAGTGTGGTCATCTACACTGATCCACAGGTCTTTAAAATCATCCATAACAACCTCGTCTTAGTTGCTCGTCATGTTATCAGTGGCAGGCGGTGACGATGCCGCTTTTCAGGAGCTACCCTAGCCACTGACAATCTTTTCTGGTTGTACTGTATTACGAACCAGATTCCATGAACAGCAGCAGCGCTTCTTCCGATGCTTTAATAGCTTTCGTTGTTCTGGCCACAGGGCCGATTTCGGTAGTTACACGGCTCAGCTGGTTAACGAAAAGCTGATACTTCAGTGGATCGTCACCAACAAACTGAATCGCGTCTGCTGCTGCGGCAGTGTCATAGTTCAGGTTCGTCAGCAGGTTTAAGCGGATCTGCTGTGCAGGTGTAACAGTGATTTCAAACATTGTTTATCCTCTGGTGGGTATATTGATTGTCTTATCCGCTTGTTGGGATAACCATTATCAAGCCCACCAGCAGGTGAGCTTTGTAATGGCTACTCAGTCGTCGAGTTGAAGTACGCCGTGCTCTTCTGAGCCTGAATAGGCAACCAGACCAGTGTATTCCGGGATAACCTCGCCATCATCCGCTTCAAATGCCGGAATTGTTGTGTGGGTGATCGTATACGCCGCCTGGCCTTCTGATTCTGCAAACTCAGCGAGCGATTTAATTTGTTCAGCGGTAAGCACTATTTGAGTCATTTTTTATCCTTAGTCGAGATAGTAGTCATCATTTAGACGGCGACGGTTCGCGCTGCTGGCGTTGTGCGGGCAGGCGTTAGAATTGTGACCGGTTGCACCGCAGTAGCTACAGCGCAGATTCACCCGGCGAGCGTTGCCGCTCCATGTGTGCGGGCAATTATCTCGGGTGTGCAAACCTGAACCGCAAAAGGTGCATCGCGTGTAACTCATGGGCTGACCTTCTGGCAGTTCGCCTGCCACGCTTTGTTATGCGCCAGGATGTCTTTCTTCGTCTGACGGTCCATAACGTCGATATCGTGATCGGTCAGGTAGATTGGCTTTACCCAGTCACAGGCGGTATCAACCACCACCGGGACGCTTCCACGTGTCACGCAGCTCGCGATCAACATCGTCATCAGGCATGTGGTTAACAGTCTGCTGTACATTGCTGGCCTCTTTCGTTGCTTCTACCCGGCGTTCGGCTACTGCTTCAGTGGCTGCGGCTTTTTCTTCGGTATTTTGCTTCTGAAACTTCGCTTCCGTTTTTGTAGTTCCTGAAGCATGACCAAAGCCGAAAGCAGCAGCTATAGCGCCGAGAACAGCAACAGCCAGCCCAATAATCAATTCCATAGTCATATGGCCACCCGTTCCCTTACCCATCCGTAAACAAACTTCTCGTTTGCGCTGCGCTGTTCTGCAAGCTCGAGATAACGCTGTCCCTGGCTGCAATTCAGTGCACGGAGCATGACCAGCTCACCCTCTTTGCCGCGCCGGGAAAGATAGCTTTTGAACGCGCTGATAGTTCGCGGACCGATAAAACCATCTGCAATCAGATCGGGATAGAGCGTGCCCTGAATGTTGAACACGTTCAGCCAGCGCTGGAACCATTTGGTCTGAACCGATGGGCCCATGTTTACACCGGTATCGCACAGTTCGGCGGCGATGGTTGGAGACACCTCAGAAACAAGATCAAAGCGTGGCCCTGTCCAGTAGTCGGCGGTCAGGATATCCAGCGCCTGTTGGCGGGTCAGGTTTCGCATATCACCGGTGAATCCGTGGGCGCGGGCTACCGCTTGTGTGATCCCCCAGTTAGTTGGACCGCCCTTATCGTCAGGGTGATTAACGTAGCCGCCCTCTTTACCGAGGATGGCGTTAAAAATTTCGTCTTTGGTCATGCGAATGCCTCAGGACGTCAATTATGCGTGCTACGTTTCCACGAGCCCAGAGAACGGCGGCGCATATCAGGACGTTCACCAGCACCACGAACCAGTGCGATTCATGGTACAGGCCGAACAGGTAACGGAAAGGGACGCTGGCGTATACCAGCACCGTGAAATAAGCCATCAGCGATATCAGAGGGCGATGTCTCGCCCCGCCGCGCTGGTAGAACATCAGTGCAATAACGATAACAGCAGAGATAATTGCGTTTGCCATCGCACTCGGATCACTTGTTACCATTGCTGGCCCCTCCACCACGTAAACGCGAGAGAATTCCAAACAGGCTACCCAAATCCTGACTGTTGACGAACGTCAGCAGCTTAATAGCAATAGCGGCTACGATTACCGCGCCCAGCGCATCAAGTGGCCTGTCGCTATACCCCGTCCATTTGGAGAAGTAAGAGCCAAGCAGTGGCGCGCCGATAACGCCGAAGATGAATGAGGTGATGAAGTAGCCCACCAGCTTAAGGCGGCTGATATTAACCGCCGTAGCGACGTAGAACACCGCGCCAGCGAATGCGCCAAACACCACACCATAATCTATGCCGGTTGCCAGGCCGAACATGCTGGCCCCCATCAGACCACCAGCCGCTACCGTAGTGCCAGAAACAGGATCGGACATTTAGCCCCCTCTTATTGCCGTGAGTCCTCTCAGAACGAGGGGAAACAAAAAAGGCCGCCCGAAGGCAGCCCTTAAAATAAAAAACCCGCAGCAGTGGCGGGTTTATGTTTTGTTCTGTTGCTCAGTTCGCTTTAACGTCCCGAGCCTACCACAATTTAAGCACTTCCTGCGCAACTATTCAAGTAAAATCTGTCGCCATTTGTGCCGAACGCGTCACACATTGGTCTATAAAGCATCGATTCCGCAAGATTTAGCCACACGTCAATTCTGCTTTCGCATGTGCGTAAGCACCATTCAGGGTGTTTTTTATTAAGATCGCGAGCCATTGCTTTCTTACTAAAGCGCCAGATATAGCGATCCTCAAGCAGCCAATATAAATTTTTATGCCCAGCTTGAACGAGTGTCTTGCAAAGAACTGAGTTAATAATCAGCGCTTCATCATCTGAGCAGAACGCCAGGCCACTTTTGTTTTTGCTGTCGAGGATTTCGCGTAGGTACGCTTCCAGCTCAGGCTTCTTGATACCGGCTTTCTTCATGCGGCGCAGCGCATCGTTGATTGCGGTCTTAGTGATTTTCCCGGATGCCAGGAGCTGGTTAAACATGTTTCCGCCAGAACCGCCGCCAATATATGACCAGCGGCCCCACATGCGGAGCTTTCCCTGTACCCAGGTGCTTTCGAGAGTGCGAAGGCGAACCATCTCGCCGGATTTGCCAACTTCAGAAGGATTGATCATCTTGCGTCTCCACTTACGCCAGTACGCCGATTTCCAGCGCACGATCTAAAAACCGAAACAACAGCACCAACTGGTCGCCGTATTTCGCCTCAAATGCCACAGGATCAGCGTGCAACTCATCGTGATGCGCTCTGCACAGCGGTATCACAAACAGGTCATGCGCTTTGGTACCCATTCCACCCTGCCCGTGGCCTATCAGGTGGTGGGGGTCGTCTGCCGGGTTATTGCAGCAACTGCACTGCTGCGACTTCACCCAGCGGGTGTACTTATCGTTCTCCCAGCGGCGGCGCTTTGGCCTCAGCATGAAAGATTCCGGTGATTCAGGATCAACCTTCACCGAGACTATCTTCTTAACTTTCTCCTGGAGGATTTCAGTAGCTGGTAATGACGGAACAATGTCGCTTTCACGCATAACTGAACTATGCGATTCAGGCTTAATCCTGAGTGCCTGGTTAGCCACTGATTCAGGAATAAGGTCAGCCAGATCGTTACGTACCATCCACCAGCAGAACTCCGGAAGCGTCAGGGTGTGGTCTGCGCCAAAGCCCAGCATATTATTCACCCTTTCGAGTAGCCATTTTACCAGGTTCTGCATGGCAATTCCTGCCAGTCTTTCAGTGGTTTGTTCACGTAACTGGTTATCACAGCCCCAGCAAAGGCGAATGCTTCCGGGGGCATGACGCATCACCGTAAAGTCCTTTGAGTGCCATTCATTGTGGGGCCACTGACATTCGAATTTACGTTCCAGCCAGGCATCTAGGCCACTCAGTCCACCAGCACGCTGAATAACTCTCTCGTTCAGGAAAAGCTCCTTAATACTGACATCATCTGTCAGTGGCTGATGCGCTTCCGGAATAAGACCAGACGGAAGATGTTGTATTGCTTCGGAAGGTGTTTCAATCACAACCCGGCCACGACGAAACAGCCACAGCAACTCATTTCCTGGGCGGAACAGTACCACCCCGGACATTGGCGCAACTTCAGGTGTCAGTATGGCTCTCACGCAATATGCCCCTTAGCGATATGCTCAGCCCACAGGCCGCCAATCCAGCGAACACCCTTTGCGGTGAAGCGGGACTGGTTGAATGCGTAGTTGGTCTGGTTGGTGGTGCCGGTCTTTACTTCAAAGCGCCCTGCTTCGATGTGTTTGCTCTTCGGAGTAAGCACGCGGTTCAGGCGGTACATGATGCCGTTCTCAATGAGGAACATCGCGAACTCGGGTTCTTTGGCGTTCAGGAGCTTGGCAACCTGGCGGAACGTCATTGAGCCAGTGGCTTTGACATACCGATCAACAAATTCAGCCTTAGGCGCTGCTATGGCCAGTTCTTCACTCAGGCGTTGCTTCTGTTCGGCAAGGTCGGCGGCCAGGCGGAGTGCTTCAGGAAGCGTTTGTGGTACCACCATTCCAGCCCCGCTCTCCAGTTCCTGCCACCGGTCAACCAGACGGGCGGTAAACTCCGGGCAGAGCTGAGCAACGATCACATAGCTGTCTCGCTTGTTGACTTCGTAGTAGTGGTAAACCTGCTGGTTCTGTGGGTGGGTGTACTGCATTGCAGCATACCCCCCAATCACGCCAGAATTCATGAGGCGCTCGATGGTCACACAGACGTTGCTGTGCCGTGAGTCGACCAACTTTGCAATCTCACGGCTGGACATCGTTATTTGCTGCCCTATCGAGGCGGCGTGATGAGTTGGGCACATTACGGTGATATTCATCTGATTCATGCTCTTCTCCACTTATCAGGCGGCTGCACCCGCCAGAGGTTCATGTTTCTTGATCGATATCTCTACTCGTCCACCAGGTACTTTCGGGCCCCACTCCACCAGCACTCTCTGCACCTGGCTGTCATCCTCCCAAATTCCAGCGTGGGTAAGCGCGTCAAACAGAGCCTTGTTGTAGTTGTCGATGTCGCGGCGGCGTTCGTCAGGTGGGTACAGCATAATTTCGACGGCTGCCGGTGCGGTTGAAGGTTTCGGAAGAAATCGAAGCTGCTCGACGATAGCCACACAGGCAGCGCTTTGATATGCCCTTCCTTTGGCGCTGATCAGATGGCGGCCTTTTAACGGCCCCTTGTTAGGGGCTCGCCAGTAAGTGTTTACGCTCGGCGGGAACGGGAGCACCAATTTCATAAAGTAACTCCATGTTTTTTAAGCCATTCAATCGCGTTATCTCTGGCTATGTCTCCACCGGATAACAGGTCCCTAACGATCGATACTGGATCTGCATCCCATTCGGTTTTGACAACGGTAATGCCCCTGGCAGCGCCAGGAGCAATGGAGATGTAACCCTTTTTCTTTAGAGCCTTCACGTGCTCTGCAGCCGCGTTCGGTGATGCACAGCCGATTAACCCGGCAAGCTCAAGCATCGTGGGCGGGAATCCGGTTCTTTCTTTGTAGAGCACTATGGCATCCAGCACTTCACTCTGACGCGGCGTTAATTCGATCATGACTCGACTCCATAACGCCCGTTCAGGCGTCCGATTACGCTGTTGAACATCACCAGGCTTACGCCCATAGGCTTAACCTTCTCGTGGTACTCCTTCAGGATCGGAGGTACGGCCTCGTTCCAACTTGGCTTAGGCTTTTTATTCATGGCTTTCTTAATGGCTTCTGAGCATTGACGGGCAACGTCACGAACAGCATTATTTTCCTCGATAGAAAGCTTTTTCATGCTGCCACCTCAACTTTCTGTAAGTTTGGAGAATGCTGCTGCAGCCACTCGTGGAACCTGCCCATTGCCAAGGGCTTTAATTCTGTCCACCCGATGGGCCAGCCCATGAACCACTCGACCCATTCCGGGTTCAGTTGTCCATCTTGGGGTGGCATCGTTCCATCTGGTAATGGCCTCATCTTGATAACAGATACCAGGTCTGGCGCGTGGCGTAACCTCTCGCTCGGGCAATCGCTTCTGATTGTTGATTTCACTGTGGGCCACAATCCACATGCGGTCTCTGGTATGGGGCGCGTTGCAGTTGGATGCTGATAAACGGAACCATTCACAGTCATACCCCAATGCGGCAAGGTCACTGATGACCACGGCAAGGCCTTTTCCTCTGAGTCTTGGAGAATTTTCCACGCAGACGAACTGAGGTCGTACTTCACCGACAATTCGCGCCATCTCTGACCATAAACCAGATCGCTTTCCATCGATGCCGGCACCAGTTCCATTTGCGCTGATGTCCTGGCACGGAAACCCTCCAGAAACGACATCAACAATTCCTCGCCATGGCTTTCCGTCAAAACTGCACACGTCAGACCAAATCGGGAAAGGTCGGAGGATTCCATCATTTTGTCGTTGCGCGAGAACTTGTGCGGCGTAGGCATCACGTTCAACTGCGCATACTGTGTTCCATCCAAGCAGGTGGCCGCCGAGTATTCCTCCACCAGCGCCTGCGAAAAGAGCCAACTCATTCACGCGGCCTCCACTTTAGAAATTATGTTTACAAAACCAGGTAAGAGTTGCACTGCTGGTGATTCAGCCTGATTACCCCAATGGTCCCAGCCATGCGCACCACAGCGGCTGAACAGCTCGATGCGAGGAACATCACCGTAAAGCTTCTCCAGCCTGAAACGAGCCTCTGCTGGTTTCTGGCTGTGTTCGCCGAGTGGACTGTAGATAACCTGCTTGATGCTCGCGCACTGGCGCTCAAGTCCATTACCCCTGGTGGCGATCAGCATGTCCTCGGTATTGGCTCGGGTGTAGTTGCCGCCGTTCATGCGGGTCTGCTCGTTAAGCAGGTCGAGGAAGTCGTAAAAGTCCTCTACTCCACCAGCCTGAAGAGCTTTGTTGATGTGCTGCTCTGCCAGCTGGTTTAACTTAACCCAGGTGAAGCCCTTCATCGTGCGGACTTTAAAGCCCCATGCTTCAGCCAGTTCAATCGCTTCGCGGGTATGCGTGCCGGTGAACCACATAGCCAGAACAGCATCATCGGCAGCCAGGTCCCAAACAGGTAGGCGCTTCATGTCGATCAGCTTCATTGTGCCGTAGTGATTTGTAGCCGCGCCGTTGCTGACGGTGTTGCCGTATTCCCAGGCTGGGTCAGCGTAAATCAGAGAGTATTTCATCAGACATTCCTCGCTCTTCCAGCCAAACACCAGCCATCACCTGTGGTTTTAACCCTCGGCACCATACTCAGGCAGCGCTTACGCTCCTTGAGAATTTTGCTTCGCATAGTTTCGTTCTTTGATCGATTGAATGCTTCCATCAGAACGGTAGCAGCGCGCAGATAAAGTCCCTTGTCAGACAACTCTTTAGCCTTTGCCATCATCGCAATGACTGCCAGGTTTGGTGCGGCTTCCTGCTTTGGCTCAGGAATTATTTCTGCTTTCTCAACCGGCATCCGTGGGGTGATGGGCCCAACTGGACCTTCCGGCGCTTTAGCGTAGTAACGAAAGTTGTGACGTTCGCCTTTGCGCTCAGCGCGGTTAAGCATGACCAGGCGGCATACCGCACGCTGAACACTGTGCAATGCGTACTCCGGCAGTGCTGCGGCGATCTGCTTGTTCGTCAGTCCGGGGTTATTGGCCACGAACAACTGAATTGTTTTGAGAAAGCTCATGAGTTCGCTCCTCTGAAACCGTTGGGGACTTTGCTGTAGTCAGTGTTCTTGAAGCTGGAACGGAACACGCCATCCTCTCGGGCCCACTCTCCGTTGATACGAGGTGGACGCCCAGCTTTGGCCCAGCTTTTCGCTGACTTCAGATAGCCAGGGAACTTTGTTGGCTGGAAAAGAGTCTGGGGGCGAAGGTAGGCCGACATCGTGAGGTCTTCGCTCCACTTGGCGTTGCAGTAGTCCACCACCAGCGATAACTCTTCAACGGTGTAACCTTCCCCGATTCGGGCACGAATGTTTTGCAGGGAGGTTGTTGAAACCTGATAACGCGAACTTGTCACCTTGTTCAGATGGGTCAAAACCTGTTTAGCCTGATCGGTGATCAACACATCACCGTCTGGTTGCGGCGCAACCAGACAAATAGGGTTTTTAATATCTGTAGTATTCTCTGTTGTATTCTCTGTAAGAACATCAGTGCAATTTGACCTGATGAGAGCGGTTCGTTTTGACCCGATGGAGCGTTCCACTTTGACCTCTTCCATCGGTTCATTTTGACCTGATGGAAGAGTGCATTTTGAACTCTTCGATTTGGTCACTTTGACCTCATCTAAAAACTCGCTTTCGTAGTTAATCGTGTAGTAGTTCGTCATGTCGCGCTGAGACTTGTTCAACTGCTCAACTTTGAGCACGCCGAGGTTCTTCAGGCGGGTGAATGTGCGCTTCAGCGTAGACTCAGACCAGAACGGGAACTGCTCCAGCCACTGCTCGTTGGTGTTGTAAATCCAGCGCACGCCGTCACGCTCCAGGCCGGAGGTGGTTTCTTTAAGCCAGTAGTTAACCTGCTGCAACGCAATGGCCTCGTTCAGGCCAATGCTGTATGCAAGGTCAGGGTTTATCACTATCGGCCGGGATGGCATCAACAGGCTCATGGTCGTCCTTTAACTCTGTAAATTTACGCTGGAATTGCTCAAGAGGGCTGAAGCACTCATGATCGTACCCTTCGCGAAGGTATATAACGCGTCGAGTCTGTGGCTCCCATCTGATGACACGGACCGGGACGCCGTAGTGGTCTTTGAATCGCCGGTTAACTTCAGCCATTCCTCACGCCCCTTCTCGTTCATCTGAGCAAAAGCCTCTACCATCGCGTTCTCAGGCTGGTAGTTGTTCGTGTCAGCCTGGTCGTTTAATCTCTCCACATAGCCGAACGGGGAATCTTTTCCCACCAGTGGAAGGCATCTGAATTGCTTCGCTGGTCTCAATCGGTTTAAACTGTTCATGCGTTAGTTTCTCCACTGAATACGACACGCCAAGACGCCCGGAGCTGCACACTCGCGGGCGTCACTTTTTTTGGCTTTTCTTACGGCTAAACAGCGCGACAATCGCGCGGATTTCTTCTTCACGCGCAGCCAGGTGACGGCGGTGATGTTCGTGAATCTCTTCAGCTTCATGTGGTTCAATCACTCCGTCTTCCAGGGCTTTCTGGATAATCTGATCAACCTGACCGCGTGCTGCTGCAGTTCTCATTGCTCGGGTAAACAGGTCTACGCGATCGAGGTCTTCCAGCTGAGGGACGTCCACCAGCAGAGCGCCGCGACGTTGCGCGAAGTAATCAGCCAGGAGAGACGTGTTTGAAATGTCCTCCATCGCTTCCAGCTCGTTCACTTCGAAGAAGCGGCAGCCGTTCTTCTCGTACAGATTGTTGTTAAACTGCGTGACTGACATGCCAAGAGCACCTGCCATAGCCTCACGGCCTCCCGGGTACGCTTTGCACATCGCTTTCACTACTTCTTTCAGGCTTGGCTCTACCATGTTGATTTTCCTTTTGTAGTTACTTTCAAGCAGCTGAATCTGTAGCCTTTTGATAAAGGCTCGCATCGTACTTAAGCTTGCCTTTCGTAATTCGCTCGATGACGAACGCTTGCTTTTGAGGGATCACTTCACCCCATCGGCAAACTGCCGGGTGGGAAATCCCAAGAACACTTGCGGTTTTTGATACACCGCCGAAGTGCTCAATGACTTCTGATTTACGCATGGTTCCTCCTGGTTAACTCACGCCTTAAAGGTAACAAAAGGTACATCAAATAGCAAACAACAGTTACAAGGAATCAATGTAACATTGGTTACATGAAAACAGAGATGAAAGACCGAATAAGATCCCGTCGAGTTCAGCTCGACATAACGCAGCAGACCCTGGCTAAACGTTTGGGCGTCAGCCGTGTTTCCGTGACTAAATGGGAGAGCGGTACAACCAAGCCTGATGGTGAGAACCTCCATCAGCTTGCAATGGCGCTGCAGACAACTCCAGAATGGATTCTTTACGGTCAAGGTGAGGAAACTCAGGACGATACTAAAGTTGTTCCATTCCTTAAGCCCCCAACGGCAGTCCCTATTATCTCCGCTGTTCAGGCTGGTATGTGGACTGATACTTATGCATGCTCAAGGCTTTCTGATGTGATTTCATGGACGCAAACTACTGCAAATGTTTCTGATGAAGTATTCGGATTGGTAGTTCGTGGCGAGTCTATGACCAACCCTCACGGTCTGCCATCAATCCCTGAAGGGTCAATCGTTATTGTTGAGCCTCATTATGGCCAACTGGATGACCTTTACGGGAAAATAGTTGTGGCGATACTTGATGGTTCAGCAGAGGCAACGGTCAAAAAGCTTGTTTGGGATAGCCCTTACGCATACTTAATGCCCCTCAATCCTTCATTTAAACCCATCCCAATAGACGGTAATTGCCGAATTGTTGGGAAAGTAGTTCAGATAACCCAGAACATTTAAGTTCTTCATTTCCAATGCCAGATATCCTTCTGGCATTTTTTTTGATCCTTCAGGTAACAAAAAGTACATTCGCCGCTTGACCATTGAAGTAACTAAAGGTACATTTAAATCACACCACGGGTACTGACAGTTACCTGCGCAGGTGTGGTAGTTATCAGTACGGCATATGGCACATGTGCCGCAGCGGTCCGGGGATTCCTTGCAAGACAATATCCAGATCCAGCGGGTAGCCGGAATGTGCAAGCCAGTTGTGTACGACAGCCAGAGACGTTTCACCAGCGTGGCGATCAGGTGTGACACCTCGGAAGAGACGAGGATATCAGCCATTCACGCTAAGCATCTCGACGGGTACTTAGCGGGACTGGAAGAGTTACCACTTGGAGACGGTCCCTTTAAATGTCCTGGACAGTGGCGGTTCCGAACCGATAACAGCGGCGACAAGATGATGCAAACGGGAAAGGTCGTTAAAACTCGTTAGGTGCTGGCGTGGCATACGCGACAGGCCGGATAGACGGCATAGACCAAATGAAACCGGGTGAGGTCGATAAACCAAACGCCGATGTGGTGGGCAGGATCCCCAGTGAAGCCTGTGACAGCCGGGAACAGACCGGCACACAACATGAAAGCGCATTCCTCTTTCATTGATGGGGATCGGTTTGTTAACTGGCGGAGTGCGCTTCCAGTTGTGGTGAATGGCGGGGCTGACCGTCAAACGGTTGAGAAAAGATAAGCAGGCGAAACGTTCTAAGCGAGCATAAGGACTGATCAAACGCGGATGGAACGGGCGGTTACGATATTGAAACACCGCGCCACTGAGCTGGAGTTCAGCACCAGCCACCACAAGCAAATCACGTTAGGACCGTGATAAACCGTAGTAGCTGTACCAGATGCTGTGTGTAGTCTTGGCGGTCGGCAGTTGTGAATGTCCTTAATGTCGACCGCCCCTTTTCACAACTGAAAGCGCGTTCAGCCGGTTCCTTGAGAGGCCTCAGTCGTTAGATCAACTCAGGAGAACGCGCTCCCAATTGTGGAGAAGCTAACTGGCGGTGGCAGCCGCCCGTTTCACTAAGTGCCCTGGTTGGGTGCTTACTAAAACGAAACCCCTTTATGTTTTGTCGCCGTCAGGCGAGGGATTCGTGCAACCAAAAATCAGCGCTGTGCAGAGCGCTTATAACACGGAGAAACTAACCATGACGAACACACAGAACGTCACCGAGTTACAACCACGCATGACCAGAGAGCAGCTTATTGACGCAGCTCGCAAGGCCGCCCCTCTCCTTCCTGCCGCTTATGGTTGGATGGTTAACGAACTGGCTAACCGCCTTGACTATACCAGCGTCGCGCTGTGTGAAGCGATGGCGCAGCGGAAGGAACTGGCTGAGCAGAACGCTACGCTACGTGAGGATGTCACCAGCTGGGCCAAAGAGTGCGACCGCATAGAAGAGCGCCACACCAAAACGCCTACCAACATGCACCTGCTGGAAGCTCAGCGAGAACTCCGTGAGCTGCCTCGTGTCTTCATTTCCCTGAATAACGAGGTTGTTCTCTAATGGCTAACTCATTCAAGCAAATGACCAAGGCCGGTGTAATTAAGCGCACCGATACCGGGATGTTTATCGCACTTTCCGATATCCATGTTCGTGAAGGTTTCAACAAGCGTGAAGACGATGAACGCACCCGCCAGGCTGATGATGACCTGTTCAACTACCTGATGAACGGAGGATCAGTTCCACCGCTGGAAGTTATCGCACGTGATGAAGGTGGCGTGTGGGTTGTTGAAGGTCACCGCCGCCGTCGCTGCTATGCGCGCTGTGCTGAAGCTGGCAAGCCAGTTGACCGTATCCACATCATGCCGTTCAACGGTAGCGATGTTCAGCGTCTGGCGCGCATCATGACCAGTAACAACCAGCTGCCGCTCTCAGATATGGAGCAGGCTGCAGTTATTCAGGAACTGCATAACGCCTTCAATCAGACCACCAGCGAAATAGCGAAACTGGTCAATAAGTCTGTACCTACTGTCGAAAAGCTCCTGCTACTTAGCACAGCTAACCACGACGTTCAGAAAGAAGTTAAATCTGGGTCCGTGTCAGTAGATGTGGCCGTTGAACGCGTAAAAGAGTTCGGTGAAAAGGCAGGTGAGGTTCTTCAGAAGGACAAAGCTTCTGCTGCTGCCAGAGGTAAGAAGAAAGTCACCCGCAGCGTTATAGCGCCAGAAATTAGCGTTAAGAAAGCGCGTCGTCTTGTAGAGCTGATCAGCCTGGCAGGTATAAGCGACACAGGTGTTATCTCTCTCGAAGGATTGGTCCATGCAGAAGTGCTGGAAATTATCGACGAGCACAAAGCTATCTCCGCTCATCGCCATGGAGCAACGTCATGATTACCGAAAAAAATAATGTTTTTTATTGCGACTGCGGATTTTCTTTCCAGAGAGGTCGCAGTGGCGCGCATGATTGTGCTGATGGTCTGCGCAATAAATTGGCCGAGTCTGAAGCCAAATGCGCGGCGCTGGCTGCGGAGAATGCGGGGCTGAAGTCTAAGGGGCGCGAATTACTGACCGAAGCATGTAGTGTTTACGAGAAATTCAACGCGATTATTAACTCAGAAGATGGTGATTTCATAGATGGGCAAACGCTTCATGAATTCCAGTTTGTGCTCGACTGCGAAACACCGGAAACAGACGCTTTCCTGGCTGAAGTGCGGGCGCAGGGTGTGGAGATGTTTGCAGCGCACAAGCGAGAACGACAGCAGGCTCTGCGTAGCCGAAGCATGAGAATGTCTGAAGAGGCCGCCGGCATGGCTGCTGATGCTGAGAACTTCGCCGACGAGCTACGCAAAGGCGGTGCAACCGAAGAGGGGCAATCATTTCTCAGTGATGAAGATTGCCAGGCATTCGTCAAAGCATTCACGAAAGGAGCCGCCAAATGAGCAACATCGAAAAACAGGCTTTGACTGCTGAATCAGCACGCGAATCAGGAAACATCATTCTCATCGTGGCCGCTCGTATGGTTCGTCGTGAACTCTTCACACCACTGCATTACGTCAGCGAGCTGCCTCAGAAAGTGGTCAGCATGCGCGTATTTCGAGAAGCGCTGGAGAGGTCTGAGGAAACCCTGCAGCGTGAAGCATGCAAAATCGTGGACGGTCACGATCGGATGCAAAAGAAGCTGAAAGAGGTTGAGGCAAAGCTGGAAGCCGCAGAGAAGCGGATTGAACTTCTCACGTCGAAACTTAATGCTTTTGGGATTGTGAATGACTGAGAAAAGGAAAGCCCCATACGAAGTAAAGGAAATCAGTAAAGCATTCATTGAAGAGCATCTTTACTTTGATGGAACTGATTTTTATTGGAAAAAACGCGAACCAACCTCATTCGCTGATGCGAGGACGTGCAAAGTATGGAACACGCGAGTTGCTGGAAAGAAAGCTGGCAGGATATGCGCTCATGGATATGTAGATATACAGATACAGGGGAGAAGATATAAGGCTCACAGGCTTGTTTGGTGCTTAGTTCATGGCTCCATACCATCAAACATGCAGGTTGATCACATTAATCACGACAGAACGGATAACAGAGTCTGCAATCTGCGACTGGTTAACAATCAGGGCAACCAAAAGAACTCTTCAATGAGGAAGGATAATGTCGGCGGGAGGACTGGTGTTTCGTGGAGTGAAAGCCATCAGAGATGGATAGCTCACATCAGGGAAAACGGAAAGCATAAGCATTTGGGTAGCTTCATTGAGTTCTCAGAGGCGGTGAAGGTGAGAGAGGAAGCGGAAGCAAGGCTTGGTTTTCACAAAAACCACGGAGCACAAAAATTGAGGACTAACCCATGAGCACTATTACCAAAGAATGGCTGCAGCAGAAAATTGCCGACATGGAAGCTGCCCGCGATGAAATCCCGTTCGGCCTGGACGAAGATGACAGCAACACGCTGGCTGCGATGAAACTGGTGCAGGCATCGCTCGAAGCGGAGCCTGTGGCATATGCAGACCCACAGGCATTCCGAAACTTTCAGGCTGGAGTCGCGAGACGCGAATGGATGTGGCGCAACCCCGGCGAGGATCTGATTGCTGTATACACAGCCCCTCCAGCGCCGGTATCTGTGTCTGATGAGCGCTCATCTCTGAATAATGGCATCGTTGGATTTGATGAGGGATGGAACGCCTGCCGCGCCGCCATGCTTCAGGGTGCAGATGGCAAGCCTGAGTTAACTGTCTGGTATGGCTCAATGCCAGAAAGTAATGGTAAGGCTAACTGGACAGCAATTCTGCATCGCAAAGGCGAAGGCCGTTGCATGGATGGGTTCACCATTGACCGTTCTGAATATCCAGGCCGCGTACTCTATGCCGCAGATCGCGTCCGTTACCTCATTGGTGAGAAAAGTGAGCGCCCAAGCATTTTGGATTATGACGCTGACGCGCACAGCGGATATGTGAAGCCAGGCAACTCTCCGGTGATTCCGGATGGTTGGGTGCTGGCTCCCTTGGAGCCTACTGAAGAAATGTGCGATGTGGGGCATGTAGGGGTCGATGTACTGACAGGAGTTACGGATGGAAATGAATATTACTCAATCGATGGTGAGGATGCTGCCAAAGTTTACCGCGCGATGAAAGCAGCAGCACCGCAGAAGGAGGTGAAGCCGTGAGTATTTCTCATGAAAGGCTCAAAGAGGTTGTTCGTGATTTTGGGCGCAGACATATCGCCTACCACATGGCGAGGGAACTTCAGGAGATATATCGCAATGGACCAATTCCAGTCTGGAATGATGCCTCCGAAATTAAACCTGAAAGCAACGGACTGTATCTGATTCAAACTGACTACGGCGTGGCGATTACATCCTGCTACGACTGTGATTCTGACGAGTGGCGCGGATGCGATGGAAGTCTCGTCAGAGCCACAATGTGGATGGATATCCCTCCATTACCGGCAGAGAGAAAACGCCATGCCTAACCCATTCGACGTGGTGATGTTCGTGCTGCTGGCAATAGGCGCGCTTCAGCAAATGGGGTGGCTACCATGGTAAGTAAACTCAAGCAGCGTCGCCTGCGCCGCCTTAAAGCAGACGTGGCCTGGTGGCGCGAGGAGGCAGAGGATTGCCGCTCCCGTCTGCTGGAACTGGCCGGAGAAATCGACAGGCTCAAAAAACTGGTTATCCGCGTGCCGATGCCGGTTCTCATGCCGAAGGAGATGGTCTACCAGCTCTATTACACCGAAACAAAAAGATGTCGTACCTGCAATGATGGGCTCCGTGGTGGTTGCTCATCTTGCATTTTCTATAAGAGATAGCCGGGTGCAGCCGGTTAAGTGGAGAGCTATACGATGAGCGGACAAAGCCAACGTTTTCTTACCCCTGATGACCTCTATCAGCTTACTGGTTATCGTCGCCCTTCCCTTCAGTGCCGAGCGCTGAAAGAAAGCGGTGTATTTTTCGTGCCACGAAAAGACGGCAGGCCAGGAACTACATGGGATCATGTAACTAACCCTGCAGGCCTAAAGCTGGTAGTGAACAATCCAGAGGAAGAAGAACCAAACTTTAAGGACATGTAATGCCCAGAATCCGCAAAAACCCAGAAGATAATTGGATGCCGCCCCGCGTTCGTCGGGGCAAGTCAGCCTATGAATTCAGAACGCCAGACGGCAGAACTGTAAGATTGTGCAATCACGATCTTACTAAGTCTCAGGTCTGGGCGGCCTATGAAAACTTCATCAACGATATCAAGGTAGGTTCCAACTTCCACGCACTTTGCGAAGAGTTCTTTAAATCTGGTGACTTTCATGAACTGGCCACTGAAACCAGAAAGGACTACAGAAAGTATGGCGCAAAGGTAAATGTTGTTTTCGGGAAGATGAAGCCAGACAACATCAAGCCTGAGCATATCAGGAAGTATATGGATAAGAGAGGTGTTAAAAGCAGAGTTCAGGCGAACCGAGAGAAGGCGTTTATGTCGAGGGTATTCAGGTGGGCATATGAGCGTGGCAAAGTGAAGATGAATCCATGCCAGGGTGTGAAGCAATTTAAGGAACTGGCGCGCACCCGTTACGTCACGGACAAAGAATATGATGCACTATTCAGCGTTTCGTCAATGCCGGTGAAGATTGCCATGGAGGTTGCCTATTTATGCTGCGCACGTCAGGGTGACATTCTGGATCTTAAAAAGAGTCAGATACTTGATGAAGGTATTTTAATTCAGCAAAGCAAGACGGCAGTGAGTCAGATTAAGGCCTGGACAGTACGCCTATCGAAAGCGATCACCCTGGCCGATTCCCTTCCGTTAAATAGTGGTATGGTGAGTCTGTACGTTATCCACCAGCAGTCAGGTTCTCGTTACACACGAGATGCATTTAATGCGCAGTGGATGAAAGCTAAAAAGTTAGCCGCTGAAAAATTTCCTGAGCTCGAATTTAACTTCACGTTCCATGATCTTAAAGCTAAAGGGATATCCGATCTGGAAGGAACACTTCACGAGAAGCAGGAAATTTCAGGTCATAAAAATGCATCACAAACGGCGAGATATAACCGAAAAATTTCTGTAGTACCGGTGGTCGGGGGGCAGTAATGCCCTCCTCAAATACCCAAAAGAACTAAGCCCCCATCAAATAAACATTCTCATATAAATAATCACATTAAGTTATCATCATCAAATTTGAGAAAGGGCGTTCTTACTTGAATGTTTCAAAATTGCATATGCGTAAACATTTTATAACCCAGGATCCGCCACATCGTCGATGAACTGTCGAGCTTTGTCATTAAAGCCTACCGCAGAAAAAACAATTGTTAAGCTACCGTCACGGATGGTAACTGTTTGACGGCGCATAAATTCACCAATGAGGTGAGTTATTCCTGCTTGTGTATAGGCGTACCAATACATTCCCATAGACGGGTCGCAGTTCTGCCACCAACGCAATTTAGTTCCATTGACATACATGCTTGATGAACTTCCAGATGCTTTACATTCGATACCATTACGAGGCAACAGGTAAGCATTCACATCACCTTTTGCAGACCTTGAAAGAAGCATATACCAATAGCCATCATCTGACATGACTGTCGGTTCACCACGTTTATTGATGTACCACCCCTCAGCATGGACTGGAATGAGAATACAACAAAAGAACAAAACTACTGAAGTAAAGGCACGCATTTAAAATTCTCCTTAAATTTTCTGATTAGAGAGATATTTTAGTTGTATGGATGTCGAGTTCGGATTTTCGTTAAATTGCACGAATACCATCATAGAGTAAGAATGTATCACCTAAAGTAAAATTTAACTTGTACTAAGGCACTTCACCGTAAAAATTTTTTGAATGGCGAAACGGAATGGCGAAAGAATGGTGAATGGCGAAAAATGGGCAATAAAAAACCACCTTTCGGTGGTTTATACGACACTGCTTATCATTGATTTTATTCTAGTTTTCCCATGGTAGCCGGAGTGGGACTTGAACCCACACAGCGCGAACGCCGAGGGATTTTAAATCCCTTGTGTCTACCGATTCCACCATCCGGGCTCGGGAAGAAAGTGGAGGCGCGTTCCGGAGTCGAACCGGACTAGACGGATTTGCAATCCGCTACATAACCGCTTTGCTAACGCGCCTTTAATACCTAAACACCCGCTACTGCCGATGCTTTTAATTTGGAGCGGGAAACGAGACTCGAACTCGCGACCCCGACCTTGGCAAGGTCGTGCTCTACCAACTGAGCTATTCCCGCATGTCATCAAGTAAATGTCTAACCACTTGATTTCATTATCGTCCGGCTGACTGTGCCGCCGTTCGATGCGTTGCATTCTACTGATATGACGTTATGAGTCAACGTTATTTTTTGCATCCCCGGATCGTTTGCTGAAAATTACGGCGAAACGATCACTGATCAAGCAAATCCCCGCGCGCAGCGTTCAAATATTGCAGCATTGACCACAACGTCAGCACTGCCGCCACCCACAGGAGGCCAATCCCAGCCCACTCAACCCAGGCGTTCGGACGCCAGAGCATCCAGACCAGCGCCGCCATCTGCGCCGTCGTTTTCACTTTACCAATCCAGGAGACTGCCACGCTGCTGCGTTTCCCCAGTTCCGCCATCCACTCGCGCAGCGCAGAGATAATAATCTCACGGCCGATCATGGTTGCCGCAGGCAGCGTCACCCACCAGGTATGATAGTGCTCAGCCACCAGCACCATCGCAATCGCGACCATCACCTTATCCGCCACCGGATCGAGGAAGGCGCCGAAACGGGTGCTTTGATTCCAGCGGCGCGCCAGGTAGCCATCAAACCAGTCTGTTACCGCTGCAATAAGGAAGATCAATGCGCAGGCAAAGGGTGCCCAGACAACCGGCAGGTAAAACGCCAGCACGAAGAACGGAATGAGTACGACACGAAAAAGAGTGAGCAACGTAGGGATATTATATTGCATAGTGACGGTAACTATTTGTTGTCAGTAAAATTTAGCTCTATGTTGCTACAGAGCCCTCAATGTTTCAACGAGTAGTAGATCTTTTCTGCCAGCCCTTGCGAAATACCCGGCACTTTTGCAATTTCCTCCATGCTGGCGTTGAGTAATCCTTGCAATCCGCCCATATACTTCAGCAGCATCTGGCGACGTTTTGGCCCCACGCCTTCGATCGTCTCGAGTGAGCTGGTGTTTTTCACCTTCGCCCGTTTTTTGCGGTGACCGCTGATGGCGTGATCGTGCGATTCATCGCGAATATGCTGGATGACGTGCAGCGCCGGAGAGTCTGGCGGCAGGCTGAAGCCCTCACCTTCCGGCTCGAAGAACAGTGTCTCCAGACCGGCCTTACGATCGGCCCCTTTTGCGACGCCCAGCAGCAGCGGATGGTGTTTATCCCAGCTGACATCAAGCGATTCAAATACCGCTTTCGCCTGGCCGAGTTGCCCTTTCCCGCCGTCAATCAGGATCACATCCGGGATCTTGCTCTCTTCTATGGCTTTACCATAGCGACGACGCATCACCTGATTCATCGCCGCATAGTCATCGCCCGGCGTGATGCCGGTGATGTTATAGCGGCGATATTCGGCGCGCAGCGGGCCGTTAGCATCAAACACCACGCAGGACGCGACCGTCTGTTCCCCCATCGTATGGCTGATGTCGAAACACTCCATCCGTTTCACTTCCGGAAGCTTCAGCAGCGCCGCCAGGGCCGTTAAACGCTGGTGCACCGTCGACTGCTGCGACAGCTTCGTGCTCAGCGCCGTTGCCGCGTTGGTCCGCGCCAGCTTCAGATAGCGCGCACGATCGCCGCGCGGTTTGGTTTGTACATTGACCCGGCGCCCAGCCAGTTCAGAGAGCGAATCGGCCAGCAGGGTTTTATCATCAAGATTAAAATCGAGCAGGATCTCAGAAGGCAGCGTTCGCATCTGGCTCCCCTGGAGATAGAACTGGCCGACAAAGGTTTCCACCACTTCGCCCAGTTCGGTACCGCCAGGCACTTTCGGGAAATAGCTGCGGCTGCCGAGCACTTTGCCCTGGCGTATGAACAGCACATGCACGCAGGCCATCCCGGCGTCAAAGGCCACGCCGATCACGTCGAGATCGTCACCGGTATTCGAGACAAACTGTTTCTCCGTGACTCTGCGCACCGCCTGGATTTGATCGCGGATACGCGCGGCCTCTTCGAACTCGAGTGCGGCGCTGGCTTTTTCCATCCGCGCAATCAGCTGCGTTAACACCTGATCGTCTTTACCGGCCAGGAACAGGCGCACATACTCCACCTGCTGCGCATACTCTTCTTCACTCACCAGCCCGGCCACGCACGGCCCCAGGCAGCGTCCAATCTGGTACTGCAGGCACGGGCGCGAGCGGTTACGGTAAACGCTGTTTTCACACTGGCGGATCGGGAAGATTTTTTGCAGCAGCGCCAGCGTTTCACGTACGGCATAGCCATTGGGGAACGGCCCGAAATATTCTCCCTTCGCATGTTTTGCACCACGGTGCATGGCGAGGCGCGGATGGGTGTCACCGCTCAGAAAGATAAACGGATAGGATTTATCATCGCGCAACAGGACGTTATAGCGCGGCTGGTACAGCTTAATATAGTTGTGCTCAAGCAGCAGCGCTTCTGTCTCCGTGTGCGTGACGGTGACATCAATATTCTGGATGAGTGAGACAAGCGCTTCGGTCTTACGGGAGGCCAGGTTGCTGCGAAAATAACTGGAAAGGCGTTTTTTAAGATCTTTTGCCTTCCCCACATAGATAACCGTACCGCCAGCGTCATACATGCGATAGACGCCAGGCTGGCTGGTTACGGTTTTCAGAAATGCTTTTGAATCGAACACATCACTCACTGACTTAACAACGTCTCCGCATTACACAAACCATGTCGGATGGCCAGATGCGTCAGTTCGACGTCACCATGAATGTTCAGTTTACTGAACATCCGATAACGATAGCTGTTTACCGTTTTCGGGCTGAGATTCAGCTGTTCCGAGATCTCATTCACCTTCTGACCTTTGGTGATCATCAGCATAATCTGCAATTCACGCTCGGACAAACTGGCAAACGGTGATTCGGTTTTCTCGGGCTCGATCTGACTCAGCGCCATCTGCTGAGCGATGTCGGACGCAATGTAACGCTGTCCGGCAAACACGGAACGGATAGCATTGACGACTTCCTGCGGTGCAGCACCTTTACTCAGGTAACCCGCGGCCCCCGCCTGCATCACTTTCGCGGGCAGTGGATTTTCGGTATGCACGGTCAGCATGATGACTTTGGTGTCTACAAAGGTACGCGCGATTTTGCGTGTTGCCTCAAGACCACCGATACCGGGCATGTTCATATCCATCAGCACCACATCGGCGGAGTGAGTACGGCACCATTTTACCGCATCTTCACCACAGCATGCCTCACCGGCAACTTTAATACCTTTAATATCTTCAAGAATGCGTCGTATCCCTGCGCGCACCAGTTCGTGGTCATCAACAAGAAGGACGTTGATCAAAGGAAATGTCTCCAGAATAGGGATAACGCTACTGAGTGATAATTTGGTTTATATTAACGGTTTTCATGACAAGATTAAAACGTTAAAAAACCGGCTATTCGATTTTGCTCTCGTTTTTGGAAATTAGCCTGTACAGGCGGTGGAAAGAGAGCCCGTGTTTTTAGGGCTCTTGCGGCTTTTTTTAATCATCTGTATTCAAAAAGTTACAAAAAAACGTGCTGGCTTAACCTGCACAAAAACAGGGATCAACTTTTTGTAACAATAATTAACGGCAAGCGGACCCGACCTAAACAATTAATAGTCATTAACCCGGTTGAGTTTACCGGTACGATCTGTTTACGCAATTAAACACCCGCGTAAAAGTACGAAAAACAACCGCTGCATTTTTTGCGTTAGCTTGTGGTATACTCCGCCGCCTTGACTTTCGTCGTCGCGCTCTAGCGCCGTTTAATAATGAGGAAAATAAATGAGCACACCTGAATTTGCCACTGCGGAGAATAACCAGGAACTGGCACAGGAAGTAAACTGCCTGAAGGCACTGCTGACGCTGATGCTGCAGGCGATGGGCCAGGCTGATGCCGGCCGTGTGATCATTAAAATGGAAAAACAAATCGCGGAGATGGAAGACCAGGCTGAATCAGCGGTATTTGCTAACACCGTTAAGCAAATCAAGCAAGCCTACCGCCAGTAACAAAAAACGGCTGGATGCAGTGCATTCAGCCGTTCGCTCGTCTGTCACGCAGAACGTTTTACGGAGTCAGATCAGTCCCGTTGCCGCCGCGTAGCACGCGATCTGAGTCTTATTGGGCGCGTTAAATTTCTTCTGCATATTCTTCTGATGGAAGTTAACGGTATTCTCTGAGATCGAGAGGATGATCGCTATTTCCGCTGACGTCTTCCCTTCCGCAGTCCATTTCAGAATTTCACGCTCGCGCTTGCTGAATTTCATTTCGGGCGGCATGACCATCTCATGGTCAAAACGCATCAGGGAGGTTAAAGCCATTTGCACCAGCATTTGCAACCGCAGTTCTATTTCCTCATGGGCTAATGGCCCTTCCTGTACGCGACTACGGGAAACAGACAGGAAGCCGAGCGCATGATTCGGCAGCATCAGGCACTGCGTTATTCCGGCGCGTAAACCGTGGTCTTGGGCGCTATGCCATAATT